>Ga0214919_10000508_pt1 | contig 66254 bp, 60 predicted proteins | sample LL1503_MetaG_FD_177994 | JGI IMG/M metagenome (GOLD analysis project Ga0214919, IMG submission 177994) | Freshwater microbial communities from Lake Lanier, Atlanta, Georgia, United States - LL-1503 | ecosystem: Environmental > Aquatic > Freshwater > Lake | place: USA: Georgia | collected... | reverse complement strand
ATCCATTGATGGTTTGCGAGCAATTGCGGTTACTGCTGTAATTTTGTATCACTTAGGAATCTCCTGGATACCCGGTGGGTTTCTTGGAGTTGATTTATTTTTTGTTATTTCTGGTTATGTAATCACTAGATTGATTCTCGACTCAATTAACCAATCTAGTGCGTTAGATCTTCGGGCATTTTATGCCGCGCGTCTGCGCCGAATTTATCCGGCCTTTATTTTTATGGTCATATGCACCATAATTTTTATTGGAGTTTGGGCACCTGAGGCAATCAAGAGATTCTTATCAGATCTGCCTTACGCACTTACTGGCACGATAAATTGGTTTTTAGTAGCACGTCATCAAGATTACTTTGAGGCAATTGGTCGGCCACCACTTTTGCAACACACCTGGTCACTTGCAGTTGAGCTTCAGTTCTATCTTATTTGGCCGATTATTCTGCTAACAGTTTTAAAGTACTTTGGAAAGAAGAATATTGCCCGAATTGCACTACTAATTGCGATTATCTCTGGCGTTACTTTATTTTTAGTTTCCTTACGCCTTGACCAAGCAAATGCCCAACAAATTAGCCACATCTACTTTGGAACTGATACTCACTCACTTGGTCTATTCCTTGGCTCTGCCTTAGCGGTTTCTTGGATACCGCAAAACTTAAGTGCTGATATTGCAAAGCGTGCTCAAGATGTAATCGATGGCATTGGTGTGGTTGGTTTACTTGGATTAATTGCTACATTTTTATTTATTGATGAAACCAATGCCGGTCTTTATCGCCTTGCCTTTCCACTAGCAGGTATTTTTGGTTGCTTAGTAATCATCTCTTTAGTACACCCTGCTTCAAGATTTGCACCCCTAATTAGCAGTGCACCATTTCGCTGGATTGGACAGCGAAGTTACGGCATCTATATTTGGCACTGGGTAGTCTTTCAAGTAACCCGGCCATCCGTTGATTTAACTGGCCAAATCTGGGCACTTTATTTAGCACGGGTGTTATTAGTTTTAGCACTCGCTGATATCTCACTTCGTTGGGTTGAGATTCCATTTAGACAGGGCATGGTGCAAAACTGGTTTCGTGGCATGAAATATCGCGCGCCAAAGGTAAAACTTCGTCAGCAATTATCAATTGTATTTTCAATTATTGCAGTTTTAGCTGTTACCTCATCAATCTCAGTTCAAGCAATTAATAAAGCAGATCAAATTTCACAAGACCTACTTACTGCACAAGATGATCAAGCAGCAAGTCAAGAGGATCTTGGTAGCACCACCGGGCTTTGGGTAACTGGTGATTCGGTAATTTTAGGTATTAGAAGCAAGTTGGAGAGCAAAGAGCACATCTCATTAATTAATGCTCGCGTAGGCCGGCAAGCACCTGAGTTATTAGCGGTTATGCGAGTAGATCAGAGCTCAGTTCCATCATCTCCAGTTGTATTTAATCTTGGCAATAACAACGCTCTTACTGAACAAACAGTGGTTGATATCTTTGAAGTAGTAAAAAATCAGCCACAAATTATTGTGGTTAATACTGCAGTTCCCCGCCCGTGGAAAGATGCAAACAATGCAATTATTTCCAAGGTGGCATCTCGTTATCCAAATGTCAGATTGGTTGATTGGGATCGAGTTTCAAAAGATCGTCCAGAATTATTTGCTCCCGATGGTGTTCACCTAAGTCCGGCTGGTTCTGATGTTTATGTTGATTTAGTTTTAAAAGTTTTAGTTAAAAATTAATTATTAGAAATAAAATAGCCCCCAAGTAATTGGGGGCTATTTAAATTACTTAACTTTTTTTATGACCAGCTGCCTGGAAGTCCGTGAACTTTGCCAGCAACAACTTGACCATCTGAGTAAACAGTTGAAACCTTCACCTGTACCCAGCCAGTTTCGTCATTCTTAGTAATTTGTTGCTTAAATTGTGTGGCTGGCACAGTCGCTACCAACTTCCAATCGCCAGCTCCATTAGCGCGAAGCTCAACGTTGTAACCAGTAATTCCTTCGGTTGCAGCAGGTGCCTTCCAGTTAACAGTCGCACCGGAAGCGTTATATAGCGAAACAATTCCTACTGGTGCTTCATGGGCTGCAAGTGGTGCTGAACTTGGTGCAGCTGATGTTGAAGCGCTCTCAGATGCAGCAGGTGTTGGAGTAACAGATGCTGTATCAGATGAAGAATTTTTAGAGATAACTACAACTGCAAGAATTAAAATACCAACCACAACTGCAGTGATAATTCCCTTTGATGAACCAGAGTTGCTGGCCTTGCTTGATTGTCTTGAAGAGTACGCAGAGGTGGATGCAGGCTTTGGCGTAGTTGAAATAGTAGAAACTGATGAGCGAGATGAACCGCTTACCGGTACGGCTGGAATTGAATAACGAGTAGATGACTTTGAAGAACGCTTTGCACTCTTCTTGGTACTGCGCTTAGCAGTTGATTTTTTAGCGGTCGAACGCTTAGCTGCTTTCTTAACACTTCGTTTTGCACTAGAGCGTTTAGCTGTCGAACGCTTAGCTGCTTTCTTCTTTGCGGCCACTTAGAACTCCTTATTGATCAGCACTAGTTATTTTTACTAGTAGTTTGGATTTTCCAGGGAAGGATGGCTTAAGGATACCTCACCAAACTTCTTATTTACGCTAGTGAATTAGAGGTGATCGCGTAAAAAAGGCGCAATTGCCCGTAATGCGATGCCGCGATGACTAACCTCATCCTTCACCATAGGTGAAAGCTCGGCCAAAGTTTGATCCAAATCATTTGGCGAAAATATTGGGTCATATCCAAAACCGCCAACCCCTTGAGGGCTTGAGATTATTTCACCTGCTAAAACCCCAAGCTCCTCTTTTTCTAAAAAACTTCCATCTATATTTGGTTTATAAAAAGCGACCACCGCTTTAAATTGCGCACCCCGTTTCGGCTTCGGCACATCCGTTAATAACTCAAGCACCTTTCTTATATTGGCAAGATCGCGCTCTTTGGAATTGTTACCGGCATATCCACTAAATCGGGCTGAATAAATACCAGGCGCACCATCTAAAGCATCAATAAATAAGCCACTGTCATCGGCTAATGCTGGCAGATTAGTAAATTGCGAGATCGCCTTGGCTTTAAGCCTGGCATTCTCACTTAAAGTTTTACCAGTTTCTTCAACCTCGGGCATATCTGGGTAATCACTTATCCCTAATACTTTTATATCACTGGCAAATTGATTAAGTAATCGATCAAACTCAGCGATCTTTCCTAAATTCTTAGTGGCAAGTACTAATTGGCGCATATTTAAATTGATTTACAGAAAGTTATTTAGCTACGGCAGCTGCTTGCAACTTGGTCAGTTGAGCACACCCAGCTGCTCCTAAATCTAAAAGTTGATTTAAAAGTGTGCGATCAAAAGGTTCACCCTCTGCCGTTCCCTGCACCTCAATAAAATTACCATCTCCGGTGCAGACAATATTCATATCTGTGCCAGCTGTTACATCCTCCTCATAACAAAGATCAAGAAGTGCTTTGCCATTAATAATTCCAACTGAGACCGCTGCGACTGATTGCTTAAGCGGATTAGCACCGTTTGCAATATGTCCTTTTTCCTTTGCCCAAGAGATTGCATCTTGCAGGGCGACATATGCACCAGTTATAGCTGCAGTTCTAGTGCCACCATCTGCCTGCAACACATCGCAATCAATCACAATTGTGTTCTCTCCTAAGGCTTTCATATCAACCACACCGCGAAGTGATCTACCAACTAATCTTGAGATTTCCTGGGTTCGCCCACCTAACTTTCCTTTAACACTTTCGCGATCACTTCTTGTGTGTGTTGCTCTTGGCAACATTGCGTACTCACTTGTTACCCAACCCTCACCTTTGCCAACTAACCAACGAGGAACTCCTGGGGTAAAGGAGGCAACACATAAAACTCTGGTGTTACCAAACTCAACTAAGACTGAGCCTTCAGCATTATTTAACCAATTACGGGTGAATTTAACTGTCCGAAGTTGATCATTGCCTCTGCCATCTGCTCTACTCATATCTCTCCTTTTAAATCTTAGTTGTAACTTTTAAAACCTCAGGTCCTAAAAAGCGGCGAGCTAAGGTGGCAAACTTATCGGCATCTGCCGTGGCGACAAACCGGTGGGTTACTGGCGCCCCGGGCGTATTTAGTAGATCTGCCTCAACTAAGTTGCGATATAGATCCTTTGCTGTTTCTTCAGCACTTGAAACTAAGGTGACATCATTTCCCATTACATAGGAGATCACACCAGTTAAAAGTGGGTAGTGAGTGCAACCTAAAACCAAGGTATCAATATCTGCTTTTTTCATCTCGGCTAAGTAATCCTGGGCGATCTTGGTGATCTCATCCCCACTTGTCTTTCCAGCCTCGACATACTCAACAAATAATGGACAGGCTTTTGCGGTAATTTCTAATTGGGGGGCGGCGGCAAATGCATCAAGGTATGCCTTTGATTCAATAGTTGCAGCGGTTCCAATTACTCCAACCTTGCCACTTCTAGTTGCGGCCACCGCTCTTCTAACCGCAGGTTGGATTACTTCGATAACTGGGATCTGATAGCGCTCGCGAGCATCTCTTAACATCGCCGCACTTGCGGTATTACAAGCAATCACAATTGCTTTAACGCCAGCTGCTACTAATTGATCCATAATCTCAAGGGCATAGGTGCGAACCTGGGCTAAAGATTTTGGTCCATAAGGGCCTCGGGCGGTATCGCCGATATAAAGAATTGATTCTCCGGGCAGCTGATCAATAATTGCTCGGGCAACTGTTAAACCACCAACACCTGAGTCAAAGATGCCAATTGGGGCGCTCTTCTTATCTATTGAATTAGTGGCCATTTGTGTAAGTGTAAATGGCGAGCGCAGATATCGCCTGACCCAGCCAATCCATTCAAAAATGTCCGATTTACCCCTTTTTTAGGGAAAATTTCTTAAGAATTAATGAGAAAAGAGCGTGAATGCAATTGTTTGACTGGCCAGTAACAGCCACTATATAGCCAGGCGGTTAATCGTAGTTTGCATATGAAATTACGAATAATCGCTGGCTTGTATCCAAAAGGGTATGAGCAACCTAAATGCCTATGGAGGCTAATTTAGATGGGTATATCACTAACCGACGGCCAATTCGGCATTCTATACAACGTCTTTTCATTTGGACTTGTATCGATGCTTGCTTGCACCGTATATACATTAGTTTCACAATCACGAGTACTTCCTAAGTACCGTGGTGCATTAGTAATGTCATCAATGGTTACATTTATTGCTGGCTACCACTACATGCGAATCTTCAACTCATTTGATTCATCATTTGAGGCAGGAACATTAAAGACAGGCACCGGAATGGGTGCATTCAACGAGGCTTACCGCTATGTTGACTGGATTTTAACTGTACCTCTTCTACTAGTTGAAGTAGTTGCAGTTCTAGGTCTTGCTAAGGCAGCTTCATCTTCATTGATCAGCCGCTTAGTACCAGCATCTGCTGCGATGATCGCTCTTGGTTACCCAGGTGAGATTTCATCAGTTAACAACACCAAAGTAATTTGGGGTGTTCTTTCAACAATTCCTTTCCTATACATTCTTTATGTATTGTTCGTTGAGCTTTCAAAGTCTCTTGATCGTCAACCAGCAGGCGTTGCCGCAACCGTTGGTCGCTTGCGTCTTCTATTGGTTGCAACATGGGGCGTTTACCCAATTTCATACCTACTTCCAATCCTTGGTCAGTCAGCTACAGATCCAAGCGCATTCGTTAACCGCCAAATCGGTTACACAATTGCAGATGTATTGGCAAAGTGCGTATTTGGTCTAACAATCCTAAAGATTGCAAAGATGAAATCCGTAGCAGAGGGAATGAAGGATTCAGATTAATCATCTGATCTAATTAGAAATGGGGCCAAGTGATTGGCCCCATTTTTTATGCCTAAATACCTAACTTATAAGTGGTTAATTAAACTCTCTTGAATGCCGCCCAGCCAGAAGTAAACGGCGAAGAGTGGCTTCCGCTGATCATTATCTTTCATTAACTCATACATTTCATAAGAATCCTGTTTAATATCTAATCGAACCGCTAGAGCAAGACGAAGATCATTAATGGCAATTAGCCATTGAGTTGGGTCAGTAACTGCAATATCGGCCTTTGGCAGTTCATGATCTACTGGAAAAACTAACTGTTCCCGCAAATACATTAAGTGCTTTTGCTTTACTGTTCTAAGTGAGCTCTCTGTATATTTGCGAAACTCAGCCGCACTCTCAGGATCTGCATATGCATTTGGTAATAACCTGCGAAGGACAGGATCTTCTGGCTGTTCAATATCAGATTCCAAGTTGCCAATTGAAGCTGCCATTAATTGTGCAAATGGATCATCAGATTGATAGTGATGAGCAAAGTTTCGCTCCCCAAATAACTCAAGTAATTGTTCAACTAAATTTATAATAATATGTAATTCATCATTAGATAGTGCAACAGTTAAATTACCAGCTTGAGAAGATCCCTTAAACTCTCCCATGGTCATCCCTTTGCAATGTTGCCCAAAGACCATGCTCGTGAAGTTGTTGGACTGCTCGTTCCATCTCTTCCCTAGTTCCAGATGCCACCACCGCTTTACCTTCAGTATGAACCTGCATCATTAACTTATGTGCTTTTTCTTGCGAGAAATTAAATAATTTTATAAAAACATAAGTTACATAATTCATAAGATTAACTGGATCATCCCAGACAATTGTTACCCAAAGATTGTCAAAGAACTTACTTAGATCTAGCTCTTCATCTAATTGGGTCTGAGAACTCATGGGCAAATTATCTAACTAAAATGGTTATCTCTTTACTTATTGCTGCGGTATTTTTCTCCCCAGCGGCAATTACTACCTGATAACTAGCTAACCCAGTTGTAGTAGGTGCAATATTGAAGCTAAAGCCACCGGTTATATCAGTTGTGAACTCACCTAGTGATTTTCCATTTTGTTTAACAGTTAATTTTATCCCGGCAACCTTTGGCAGAACCTGCCCGGTTACGGCATAAGTGGCTGCTGTCTTAACCGAGGCTGGCAGATTTAGGGAAACACTTGGTACAACTGAAATAATCTTTTCACTAGTCTTACCCTCTAATCTCTCCCAACTTCCTTCTGAAACTAATCGAACCTGACTTTTCTGCGCAATTATCACTGGCACTGCAATCACGCCAGTTGCATCGGTTGTTCCAGCAGCTAAAGTTCGCCAGGTGTTATCGGAGCTATTTTTTATTTCAAATCTAACATTTAAAGATGAGATTGGAGTCTTATCTGGCAATTTAAATGTGCCTGTTAGATTAAACGTTGAACCATAACCAATTTGCTCTAAATCTGTTGCGATTGTGCCAATAACTTGATCTGGGGCAATTGATTTTGCGATATCTCTAATCGTGGCAATTGCAGCAGCATTTTCCATCCCAAAGGTCCAAACCGCTATTCCGCCTAATCGATACTTTCCAACTAGATTTGTTCGAGCGGTATAACTGCGTTCATCTGGATACCAAACTGTTCTACTGGCAGTGCAAAAACTAGCTGAGTTAGTTGGATCAACATATGTTTTTTTATAAGTAAATGTTGATTCGGCGTTAATGTCACTATAAGTTGGAGTTGCGTTATTGATAGTTGCAAGTGCTAACGCCTCGCGCATAATTACTGCAGCCTTTGCTCCAACAACTACTGAGGTGGCAAAATCCTTAGGACAAACACCATCTACCTTTGTAATCCAATCTCGGCCATAACCTGGAATTCCTAAGTAAACCTTTGATGCAGGCATTTGAGTAACTGCATACTTAACGGCGTCCTCACTCCACGGCAGTGGCCCAATTGGTCCAGGCGAGGTTGTTGAAAAGTCATATGCCATGATCCGAAGCCGATCAATTAGTGGACCAATCTCAGCCCAGGAGTAAACCGAATTACCTGCTCGCTTTGTCTCTGGTGCAAAATCAGGCGGAGTTGTAACAGATAAAAGTTTTCCTTGATCGTGCAGTGCGGTAGATAACTCTTTAATAAAAGCAATCCAATTAGGTTTTAAAGTTGTCCAAGAAGATCTGCCATCTTGAGTATAAAAAGTTTCAAAATCTAAATCAATTCCATCATAATTATATTTGATTACTAATGACTTAATTGTTTGAACAATATTAGTTCGAGAGTTTGGGTTTGCAAGTAAGTTAGCTAATACTAGTTTGGGATTATCATCGGTAATGGTTGGCAAAAGTAATAGACCATTCGCCTTAAGACGGGCAATAACCTGTTCAATTGGTGTGGTGTATTTTCCAATTGCATACTTATCTTTAATACTTGTTTCACCAGTCAACCCATACCAAAATGGGGAAATATCTCTAATTAAATCTAGATTGCCTTCTACAGTTGGCAGATTTCTTGCTAGAGAGTAATCCGGTAGCCAGCCTGAAAGAATTTTTCGTGGTGGGTTATCCGCGTTGGCGGGGGTTAATGAGGAGAGTAAAAGTATGAACGAGGTTGCAACAATAAGTAATTTGCGCGATCTCATATATTTTAGGGTATCGGCTTTAACTGAGAATTTACTTTAAGCGAGCGTGTATCTCTTTACATGTTGGGCAGATTGGAAACTTTTGTGGATCACGATTTGGTATCCACTTCTTGCCACATAATGCTCTAACTAATTTGCCGGTAACAGCGGATTCGGTGATCTTGTTCTTATCAACATAATGAGAAAACCGCTCATGATCGCCCTCATCGGTTGAGGCGAGCAGCTCTTTCTCAAGTAGACCACCCGTACTTGATTTACCGCGTAAATCATCGAGAAAACCCATGGGCAAATCTTAATCTAAATTTATCGCCTACCATTTACCAATGAGCGCACCTCTTAAAGATCTTCTTCACACCTCAGATCTTTCTAAAGCAGATATTGAATTACTGCTTGATACTGCAGCTAAGTTTGCAAAAAAACCACTCAGCGCAAAGAAAGCTTTAGCTAAGAGAACTGTTGCTATTTATATGACCAAGTCCTCTACTCGAACCAGATTAGCCTCAGAGACTGCTGTGGCGCACCTTGGTGGTACACCAATCTTCTTAAGAGGTGATGATCTGCAAATTGGTCGGGGTGAAACTATTTCAGATACCGCCAAAATTATCTCTGGCTTTTGCAGTGCTTTAATTGTTCGCACCTTTGCCCAAAGTGATGTTGATGAATTAGGCAAGTATGCAAGTATCCCAGTGATTAATGCATTAACTGATGATGATCATCCAACTCAATTACTTGCTGATTGGTTAACCATCAGAGAGCAGTTTGGTAAAGAAATTAAAAATCGTAAATTTGTATACGTTGGTGATGGAAATAATGTGGCAGCTGCTTGGTTGATAATGGGTGCAACTATGGGAGCACATGTTGTAGTTGCTACCCCTGGTGGTAAATGGGCGCCTAAATCATCTGTTGTTGAACAAGTGAATAAAATTGCAAAAGTGTCGGGGGCTGTGATTGAAGTATTAACTGATCCAAAAGTAGCTGTTACTGGTGCAAGTGTGGTTTACACCGATGTTTGGATGTCAATGGGTGATTCGGAATCAGATCGAGCAGAAAAGATTGCAGCCCTTACCCCATTTGCAGTTACAAATGATTTAATGAAGTTAACTGCAAAAGATTCAATATTTATGCACTGTCTACCAGCCCACCGTGGTGAAGAGGTAACGGCTGATGTTATTGACGGAAAAAATTCTGTCGTCTGGCGTCAAGCCTTTCATCGTAGAACCACTATTCAAGCCTTGCTTTATCACCTAACTAAAGGTGATTTAACGGGTAATAAATAAAGGCAAAGTTCGGTAAAGTAGGCAAATGCGAGTTTGTGTCCCAAAAGAAATTAAATCTGGTGAGAAGCGAGTTGCGCTAGTCCCAGATATTATTTCAAAATTAACTAAAGCAGGTCTTGAAGTTGTAGTTGAATCTGGCGCTGGCGTTGCTGCTGAATACTCTGATAAGCAATTTACCGATGCAGGGGCTCAGATTAAATCTGGGGATGTATTAGCAAATAGTGATGTTGTGCTTTCAGTTCAGCCCTTAACTCCTACCCAAATGAAAAGCCTTAAAAAAGGTGCAATAACTATCTCATTTTTATCCCCTATGACCAGCGCTGAATCAATTGATGCAGCTGTATCTGCCGGGGTTACCGCACTCTCACTTGAGATGGTGCCACGAATTTCACGTGCTCAATCAATGGACGCACTTACCTCCCAAGCATTGTGTGCTGGCTATAAGGCATCTTTAGTTGCCGCTGAGTTATCACCAAAGTTTTTCCCACTTTTAATGACTGCAGCTGGAACTGTTACACCAGCCAAGGTTGTGGTGTTAGGCGCAGGTGTTGCAGGATTACAAGCAATTGCAACTGCAAAAAGATTAGGAGCAGTTGTATCAGCTTACGATGTTCGTCCAGCCTCTGCTGATGAGGTTAAATCAATGGGCGCAAAATTTATTACCTTAGAGCTTGAAGCATTAGAGGGTGCTGGTGGTTATGCCAGAGAGATGACTGAAGAGCGTGCGGCAAAACAACGTGAACTACTTACCCCATATATTGCTTCCGCTGATGTTTTAATTACTACCGCCGCTGTTCCAGGCAGAACTGCGCCAAGATTAGTAACTGCCCAGATGGTTTCCCACATGACACCTGGTTCAGTTGTAGTTGATCTTGCTGCTGAAAGTGGTGGAAATGTTGAAGGGTCGATAGCAGGTGAAATTACAACTACAAGTGGCGGAGTTAAGATTTGGGGCGGAAAAGATGTGCCAAGCCAATTAGCTTTTCACGCTTCAATGTTGTTCTCACGAAATGTTGTAAATCTGTTATTGCTTATGAGTAAAACAGTTGATGGAAAACCATCTGGTGTGATTGAACCTGATTTTTCAGATGAGATTATTGACTCTGCAACTCTTACACATAATGGAGCAAAAAGAGAGAAGGGCAAGTAATGGCTAATGTAGTTATGAGTAATGAGATTGCCTTACTTGCAATATTTTTACTATCAATATTTGTTGGTTTTGAAGTAGTTTCAAAAGTTTCAACTACTTTGCACACTCCTTTAATGAGTGGCGCCAATGCGATCCACGGCGTAATTTTAGTTGGTGCAATTGTGGTGGCAGATCATGCGAATACTAATCTTGAGTTAGGCCTAGCACTTGCGGCAGTAATTCTTGCCACCATAAATATGGTTGGAGGCTTTGTAGTAACTGATCGAATGCTGCAAATGTTTAAAGGAAAGCCAAAGGTTAAGAAGGACTCTGGAGACAGCAAATGAGTCGAAATCTCTATGATCTAATTGGCTTAGCCGCTGGTATCTGCTTTATCTTGGCATTAAAAGGATTGTCTTCGCCAAAATCGGCACGTCGTGGAAATCTAATTGGTGCAGTTGGTGCAACAGTTGCCACAGTTATTGTTTTCTTCTACGCAAACGGTGGCAAAGCACTTAACCACTTAGGACTAATTCTTGCTGCAATTGCATTTGGCGTATTAGTTGGAGTACCTGCAGCACGTAAGGTGCAGATGACTCAGATGCCGCAATTGGTAGCACTATTTAATGGTGTTGGTGGTGGGGCTGCAGCATTGGTTGCAATTGTTGAGTATTTAAAGCTGGGGCAGGGTGCAACAACCGCTGAAGTTATTGCAACTGTCTTTACCGTAATTGTTGGTTGTGTTTCATTCTCTGGCTCTGTAATTACCTTTATGAAGCTGCAAGAGTTAATGACCACTCGCCCTGTGATATTTCCATTTGGTCGTCAAGTAATAGCACTTACCTTAATTGGTGTATTAGCAAGTGGTGGCTGGGTTATCTCATCCGGTGGTTCAACACCACTATTAGTAAACGGTTTACTCTCACTTCTCTTTGGTGTTTTGTTTGTTCTACCTGTTGGTGGTGCCGATGTTCCAATTGTTATCTCATTACTTAACGCCTTTACTGGCTTAACAGTTGCTGCCTCTGGTTATGTACTGCAAACAACATTGTTAATTGTGGCTGGAACCTTAGTTGGTGCATCTGGCACAATTCTTACTCGCTTAATGGCAGAGGCGATGGGTAGATCATTATTTGGAACATTATTTGGTGCCTTTACTGCCAAAGCACAAGCAAGTACTGGCGCAGTTGATGCTCGCCCAGTTAAATCAGGATCTCCTGATGATGTGGCAATACTTCTTAACTACGCGCAACGTGTAGTAATTGTTCCTGGCTTTGGTCTTGCAGTTGCCCAAGCTCAGCACACAGTTAGAGAGTTAGCAGATCTACTAGCATCAAAAGGTGTTGAGGTTGCATATGGAATTCATCCAGTTGCCGGTCGTATGCCAGGACATATGAATGTTTTACTAGCTGAAGCCAATGTGCCATATGAACAATTAGTTGAGATGGAAGAGATAAATCCAACCTTCCCACAAACAGATGTTGTCTTAGTTGTTGGTGCAAATGATGTGGTTAACCCAGCTGCAAAGACCACACCAGGTTGTCCAATCTATGGCATGCCGATTTTAGATGTTGCTCAAGCAGGAAATGTGATTTTCCTAAAGCGATCAATGCGCCCGGGCTTTGCAGGTATTGAAAATGAGCTCTTATATGAGGCAAAGACCACACTTTTATTTGGTGATGCAAAGGATTCGCTCACAAAGGTAGTTAGCGCTCTAAAAGCTTTATAAGGAATATAAGTTCGCTAGAAGTAGTTATACAATTACTTACTTACTTAATTAATTAAATTATTGGAGCAATGTGCCAGCAATAACCGTTCGAGATATCACTGTTCTACCGCGGGTTGTTACTGATGCAAATTTGCGCCCTCGTCGCGTAAAAAGTATTACTACCGCCCCACAAGGACATGAGGGTGAAGGCTTTCCAGTTCGCCGTGCATTTGCCGGTGTTGATTTAGCAGATTTAGATCCGTTTATTCACCTAGATCAAATGGGTGAGGTTGAGTACGCACCAGGAGAACCTAAGGGAACTCCTTGGCATCCACATCGTGGATTTGAAACTGTTACATACATCATCGATGGCATCTTTGATCATTATGACAACCATGGTGGTGGGGGAACCATCTCTGATGGTGACACGCAATGGATGACTGCTGGTGCTGGCATATTACATATTGAAACTCCACCAGAACACTTAGTTGTTAGTGGTGGTTTATTTCATGGCTTTCAGCTTTGGGTAAATCTACCGGCAGCTAAAAAATGGTCACCACCTGCTTATCAAGATTTACGCGCATCAGATGTTGCACTTTTATCTTCTAGTGATGGTGGCGCACTGCTTAGAGTAATTGCTGGTGAGGTGGCAGGACACAAAGGTCCAGGATCAACTCAAACACCAATCACATTAGTTCATACAACTTTGCAACCGGGTTCGCAACTTCGCTTGCCATGGAATCCTTCCTACAACGGCCTGGCATATGTATTAAATGGTTTTGGAACCGTTGGAGATGAAAAGCATCCAATTAAAACCGGCCAACTCGTAACCTATCGTGATGGTGATGTAATTGTTATTTCTGCAGATTTAAATCAAGAATCCCGCTCTCCTGCCATGGATGTTTTAATCTTGGGTGGATTACCAATCAAAGAACCAGTTGCATGGATGGGCCCATTTGTAATGAATACCAAAACTGAAGTCTTAAAAGCATTTGATGATTTCCAAAAAGGTGTACTGGGAATTGTGCCTCCTGACTGGAGTAAGAAGGTAAGACCACTCAGCAGAGATGGAGTTGGCTATAAGTTAAGTGGAGATTTAAAGGGTGTTCACGGAACTCCAGCAGAGCTACAAGAGCGTTAAATAATAGGGCCGGGTATTAACCCGGCCCTATTAATTTTTATTAAACCGCTGCTTTTTCTTTCTTTGAAATCTTAAGCCAAGAGATAAAGCCCCAGATAACAAATGGTAGATAGATTGCATAGAGCGTTCCAGTTGGGTAGTAACCATTCTTAAAGGCAAATGGAACTCCAACTAAGTCAACTGCAATCCAAACTAACCAGAACTCAACATATCCTCTACTCATACCAAAGGTAGCAAGTGCTGTTCCGGTAAATATCCAGGTATCAACAAATAACCATTGACCTGATTCACCGAGTGATTTAAAAATTTGATATGCAATTGTGAAGAAGATTGCAATTGCTGGAACTAATACCAGCTTCTCTTTAGTAGTTGTCCAACGGGGCACAACTGGTGGTGTACCTGGCGCACCTGATTTGCGGTGTTGATTCCAGCGAATCCAGCCATAGATACTGACAATAATTAATAATAAATTACGGCTTGCTTGTCCGTAAAAGTTCTTTTGTTGATCCTCGGCACCAAATGAAAATACCGCGCCAAGAAAAACTGTGAATAAAAGTGCATCACCAACTATTCCAACTGGCCAGGCGATTACTTTTCGCTTTAAACCAAGTACAGCGCTAGATAGGCCAAGTACTCCGCCGATTACTTCGCGCCATGCAATTGATTTACTTCCGAATTGGATTTGTGCTTCAAACAACCATTTTAAAATGGACATGCGTTATCTCCTAGATGTTCCTTTATCCAGACTTTAACTGTCGGTCTCGGAGTTTCACCAAGTCAACCAAATGAATTTCATTTGGGTCGCGGACTTTTACCGCCGGTTCGGAATTACACCGACCCCCGGATACATCGGTGGCAATATTACTTCAATTGCCAACTACTTTTTATCGTTACCAATTTCTTTAATAAGATTAAAATCACTGCTTCCAAGTTGGCCTTGGGAGGCATATAACTCTAATTTTGCCCTGGTATCTTCAATATCTAAATTTCTCATAGTTAACTGCCCGATTCGATCCTCTGGCCCAAAGGCGGAATCTTCAGTTTTCTCCATTGATAACTTCTCAGGTGAGTAGGAAAGCTTTTCACCTTTGGTATTAATAATTGAGTAATCATCACCACGACGTAATCTAATTGTTACTGAACCAGTAATTGCAGATGCCACCCAACTAGTTAGTGATTGCCTAAGCATTAATGCTTGCGGATCAAACCAGCGACCTTCATATAACAATCTTCCTAATTTGCGTCCCTGCTCATGGTAGGTAGCAATGGTGTCCTCGTTGTGAATTGCACTCACTAATCGCTCATAAGCGATAAATAAAAGCGCCATACCGGGTGCTTCATATATACCTCGGCTTTTCGCTTCAATTATTCGATTCTCTATTTGATCACTCATGCCAAGACCATGACGGCCGCCGATGGAGTTAGCCTCTTTGATAAGGGCAACGCAATCTTTTATAAGCTTGCCATTAATTGAAACTGGCCTGCCTTGCACAAACTCAATTGTTACATCTTCACTATCAATTTTTACTGACTGATCCCAAAACTTAACTCCCATAATTGGCTCAACTATTTCAATATGTGAGTCTAAGTTTTCAAGTGATTTAGCCTCATGTGTTGCCCCTAAAATGTTTGCATCTGTGCTGTATGCCTTCTCAGTTGAATCTCGATAAGGCAGATTGTGATCGACTAACCACTTAGACATCTCTTTTCTGCCACCTAGTTCATTTACAAAATCTTTATCCAGCCATGGTTTATAAATCTTAAGCTTTGGATTAGCTAGTAAGCCATAACGATAAAACCGTTCGATATCATTGCCTTTATAGGTTGAACCATCGCCCCAAATTAAAACATTATCTGCCAGCATTGCTCGAACCAACAATGTTCCAGTCACCGCTCTACCAAGAGGAGTGGTATTAAAATACGCTTTGCCGGCAGTTGAAATATGAAATGCACCGCAGGCAAGTGCTGCTAAACCCTCTTCAACTAAAGCAGTTTTGCAATCAACTAACCGCGCGATCTCTGCGCCATACTCTTTTGCTCTACTAGGAACAGTTTCAATATTTGGTTCATCATATTGACCAAGATCTGCGGTGTATGTACAAGGTGTAGCACCTTTACTTTTCATCCACGCAACTGCAACTGAAGTATCTAAACCACCACTAAATGCGATGCCAACTTTTTGGCCAACTGGCAGAGCTGAGATCACCTTAGACATAGTGCCATTCTAACCTTTTAGATTAAAGCCCCGCTTGGTTTAAGCCATAGATCGAGGGCCAAATAGCAAAACTGATCGACACTGGCAGGATCAAAAAGACAACTGGGATTAGTAAGGTGATTTCACTTTTCCCTGATTTCTTAAGTAGCGCCAGATTTATCTGCTTATTCAAAGATTGGACCTGATTATTTAATACATCCAAGATCGGTGTTCCCCGTTGAATTGCAATTTGAATTGAGTTAGTAAGCCGCCTAAGCGCAGCTGAGCCAGTAGATGCGGCAATAAACTCCAATGACTGGGTCAAATTGTTACCACTTTCATACTTTGCAAAACTTTGTCTAATTAAATTAGGAAGGTACCCAACGGAGCGTTGTGAAATATAACGAAGTGCCATCATCGGACTCTCACCTGCTGAGATCATGATTGAGAGCATCTGCAAAATATTTACCAACTCCTCATTTATCTCACTCTCTTTTATCTCACTACCAGTTATTTTTCCAATTAGCTTTTTAAGCCAACTTAATTGTTTTGCATAGTCAGAGACTGAAAGTAGATTTGCAACCTCAATTAAGATTAATCTGACCGAAAAAATAATTGCCGGTGCTATCAAAATCAAAATATAGAGTTGTATGCGGCTCATTTTGTAGTAATTTGCATCGTAAATAAGCGTTTGGCTTTTGGTAACTTTGCAATTCTGCTCATCCAAAGATAAGCCAGTAATGTCGCGATCACACCAAAAATCATTAGCAATTGGCCAGTCGGCTGCAAATAGGCAATGCGAGCATTCTCTTGGGTACGTAAGATAATAAAAAGTAACCACGGCGCTAATGCGGCTAAGTTGGCTGAGTTTTTAATCCAACCAAATCTAGTATTTATCTCGGCCCTTAGGGCTAAATCTGCTGATGCATACTCTGAAATCTCTCTTAAAATTTTAATTGTATTTTTGCTCCCAAACTTGGTTGCAAAGTAAAGGGTCTCAAAGAGTTGATCGGTAATTGGATCAGCAAACTCCTCTTTTAAGTTATTAACAGCAACTTCAAATTTTTCTCCCCCATTTAATCTCTTAGAAAATTTATCAAACTCTTTTCGAACTGATTGAGGTCCAACGGTGGCAAGATTGGAAAGGCTTTCAGAAATTGATGCACCAGATTGCAGGGATGAAATGAGTAGATCTAAAACCTCAGGCCACGCCTGCGCCCGATTAATCGCTATTTTCCTAGCCTGATATGAAATCTTTGCTAGGTAGGTTGCAAGTAAAGATAATATAAATAAAATTAATAAGGTAATAGGTTGCATTTTAAATACTTCGTTTAGCTAATATATTTTCTAACGATGCAAGCCCTTTTTCATATTTCGTACCATTCCACTTAAATAATCTTTCTATCTCAATAACGCCATCTTCGCTACGCCCAGTAACAAAAGCCACCTCAACCACTCTTCTCACGCCAGCTGAATCAAGGCTGCACTGCACCACTAAGTCAATACAGTTCGCAATTGTTGGAGTTATAAAGCTTTGGGAGATATTTTCACCCGCTAATAACGGTAGCAGCTGTAATTTACTGATTGCACTCCTAACTGAATTTGCATGCAAGGTTGCCATACCGGGTAAACCTGAATTGAGTGCAATTAAAAGATCAAGTGCTTCGGCCTCTCTTACCTCACCGACAATTATTCGGCTAGGCCGCATTCGCAGTGATTCTTTAATTAATTTCCGAAGTGAGATTTCACCTTCACCTTCTAAATTAGTATTCCTCGTTTGCAGCGCAATCCAGTCCGGTATTTTTGGTTTTAATTCAAAAACTTCTTCAATAGTAATTACGCGCTCACCCGGTGATATTTGTGAAATTAATGCATTTAAAAATGTGGTCTTACCAGCTTGGGTTCCACCGCTTACCAATATGTTAAAGCCATTATTAATTGAACTTATTAGTAGATCTAATATCTCTTGATTTATTGAACCCAGCTCCATTAAATCTGCTAATGAGTTTCCTTGGTTTAAATGTTTGCGGATATTTACCGCCCAATGCTTGGCAGTTACTTCAGGTATTGCTACATGTAATCTGCTGCCATCGGGCAGCCTGGCATCTACAAATGGATTACTAACATCAAGGCGCCTGCCACCCCAAATCAGCAATCTTTCGATTAAATCGTGCACAACCTCTTTAGTTAAAACTAAATTAGTTAACTCACTTCTGCCATTACGGGCAACAAATACTCGATTTGGAGTGTTTATCCAGATCTCTTCAATTAAATCATCCTCAATCAGATTTTGCAGAGGACCAAAACTTTGCAATCCGGTATTAAATTTTTCCATTGGCTAATTATTCAAAATCTACATATTAATATATTGAGCTGTGGATATAACTAAATGTTTAAAAGAGAATACTTGCAGTTATTTTGAAAAGTGAAGTTGATCTATCTGCGCATACCAATCTAATTGAGTATCTCCCTCACTGTAGTGTGAAACCGCAAGATCAAGATATTTAGGTAGTAAATCACATGCTCGAGTTAGTAACTGATCACTGGCAGATCTATCTGTACCAGTTAAAAAAATCCAAAAGCCAGTGGTTGAAATACGGCAAATACAATCAGATTGCCTAAATATATTTTGTAGTTGAAAGTGTGTTTTTACTAACTCACTTTCAACCTCAATTTTTATTTGGTTAAGGTCAATTTGATTTTTAGTTTCAAAAAAATTTTCTAGATTCAGGCTAGCGCTAATAATCACTAGTTGAGTTTGATTTCGGCGGGTAAGTTGCAAATCCCGCTTTATTATTTGATCAAACCTACTTTGAGCGATCGCACCAGTTAATAGATCAATCTCGCCATTATTTACAAAAAATATTTGCTCAGCTATCTCTTTCAAATTCCTCATGGTGAGGGTAGAGGGTAGTATTTAAAGGTGAATCTGAAAAGTATTTTTGCTACCGAGGTGAGTAGAAGGCGGTCGATTTTTTTACTTCGCGTAGAGTCTGGATTACTGGTTGCACTAGTTACTTATTTACTTATCGCACCTCTTATCGCAGATGTATCTGCACCGGCTGCTTTAACTGCTGAGATTGTTTTTGGATCCCTTGGCGCTGTTGGGCTCTGGTTTTGTGCAAATGGCTTTAAGAATAAGAAATCATATGGTCGTGCCCCAGCGGTACTGGCAAACTTAATTGCACTGGGAGTTTCTTACTATATGGTTTCTGGAAGTTTTCTCATAGTTGGTATTCCGCTTGGTTTACTTGCATCAATTACTTTGCTATCTGCTGCATTTGGCTATAGTGAATAACTACCATTCAACTATTTGTCGATCCTCCCAAAGCAATCCAGTTTTATCTTTCGCAAAATCAAAATCTCTAAGTGCTAACCAAATCGCTGTTTCAGCACCTTGCTGCGCACTTCTTGGCGCATCTTCTCCGCCCATATCTGTTCGGCAATGTCCGGGACAAATTGCATCAACTAAAAACCCACGCGCACCTAATCCAGTTTCATAGGAAAGGTTTTTTACAAAGGCATTCACACCAGCTTTGCTAATTCGATACGGTGCTAGACCGCCATGTGTGCCAGGTCCACTCATTCTGCCCAAACAAGCAGAGTAGACAATAACTCTTCCCGCTCTTGCCTCTGCCATTGCTGGTGCTAATTCATTCACTGCTGTAAATACCGCATCCAAATTAATGGATAAGGTCCTGCGCCACTCCTCATCATTTGTTCGTAAAGTTTTTGACATTTTTTCACTCATTACTCCGTGAGCTAAAACTAAAATATCTAGAGTAGAAAAACCATTGCTAGTTGCCTCTTGATTGATTTCACTTAAAACTTCACGAAACTTTTTACTATCTGATACATCAACTGCTCGATAATTACATCCAAGTTGTTTTGCACTCTCAGCTGCTCGGCTCTGGTCTTTGCCAATTATGTATACCGATATACCAGCTGCAATTAAACCTTTGGCGGTTTCAAATCCAAGGCCGCGAGATCCCCCGGTCACAATCGCCCATTTTTTATCACCACTCATAGGCACAACCTTGCCGTGATTTATGGGCAGTTACCAGCCTTAAATATGTGCTGGTGGCCACTTTCACTTACTTTATAACGTTATAAGGGTTTAGCAGGCATAGAGTGAGAGTTAAGATTAACCTGTTGCAACAATCTGGATTTAGTCAAAATAAGGAGAATAGGTGAGCGAAGCCGGAGCTAATACGCCCGCTAATCACTTTGGTGGCTCCTTCGGTCCTAACGAGTGGTTAGTGCAGGAAATGTATGAGAAATACCAAAGTGATCCTGCATCTGTTGATAAAGCTTGGTGGGAGTTCTTCGCTGACTTTAAGGGAACTCCCTCTTTAAATGGTTCAACAAACTCAGTGCCACCTAAACCAGGTGTTCCACCAATACCTAAATCACAACAAACAAAAGTTGAAACTAATTCGCCAGTAGTAAATCCTGAAACAGTTGCGCCAGTGACTTTGCAACCAAAGATCGAAAAAATTGAAACTCAAACTCAAACCTCAACTTTTAAACCAGCCGATCCGATTGTTAAGCCGATTCCAACCTTGGTAACACCATCTGCCGCATCTGTTGAACCAATTCGTGGAGTAGCAGCGCGGGTTGTGCAATCTATGGAAGGCTCACTTTCAGTTCCAACGGCGACAAGTGTGAGAGTAGTTCCAGCAAAATTACTGATTGATAATCGAACTGTTATAAATAATCACCTAAAACGTGGCCGTGGTGGAAAAGTTTCATTTACTCATTTAATTGGTTACGCAATGATTAAAGCGGCAAGGGCAATGCCAGAAATGAATGCATTCTTTACCGAGCTAGAAGGTAAGCCTGCGGTTGGGCATCCAGAGCATATTAATTTAGGTATTGCGATTGATTTAGCAAAACCAGATGGATCTAGACAATTATTAGTTCCCTCCATTAAAGGGTGTGAAAATTTAGATTTTGCGCAATTTTGGTCTGCCTATGAAGATATGGTGCGTAAAGCTAGAGGTGGTGCTTTAACAGTTGAGGATTTTGCTGGCACCACACTTTCACTTACAAACCCAGGCACAATCGGCACAGTTCACTCCGTACCTAGATTGGTACAAGGACAAGGTTTAATTCTTGGAGTTGGCGCCCTTGATTATCCTGCCGAGTTTCACGGTGCAAATGAGCAAACTCTTGCTGATTTAGCGATTAGCAAAGTTGTGACAATTACTAGCACTTACGACCATCGAATTATTCAAGGCGCCCAATCTGGTGATTTCCTACGCCGGATTCATGAAATTTTACTCGGCGAAGAAAACTTCTACGATGAAATCTTTGAAGCACTTCGAATTCCATATGTTCCAATTCGCTGGGTTGTTGATATGCAATTTGGAAAAGACGATGATGTTAGTAAGACAGCTCGGGTGCAAAAGTTAATTGATGCCTACCGCACAACCGGTCATTTAATGGCAGATGTTGAGCCCCTTGCATATGTTCAAAGATCCCACCCAGATTTAGATGTTGTTACTCATGGCTTATCACTTTGGGATCTAGATCGAGAGTTTGCAACCGGTGGTTTTGGCGGTAAATCATTTATGAAGTTGAGGAGAATTTTAGGAGTACTTCGCGACTCTTACTGCCGAACTATCGGAGTTGAGTATATGTATATTGCAAATCCGGATGAACGTAAATGGATTCAAGAACGCATTGAAGTCGGAGCACCAAGAACTGCTCGGGAAGAGCAACTTAGAATTCTGCGCAAGTTAAATAGTGCTGAAGCATTTGAATCATTTTTACAAACTAAATTTGTGGGACAAAAAAGATTTTCACTTGAAGGTGGCGAATCTGTAATTCCATTGCTCGATGCAATGATCTCATCAGCAGCTGATTCTGGTTTAGATGAAGTATGTATCGGAATGCCACACCGTGGCCGATTAAATGTGTTAGCAAATATTGCCGGTAAATCATATGGCCAGATATTCCAAGAGTTTGAGGGAAATTATCATGACAATGAGGTCCACGGTTCTGGTGATGTTAAATATCACCTAGGAACTAAGGGAACATTTACCGCCGAATCTGGTTCAAAAACCAAAATTTATTTAGCTGCTAATCCATCGCACTTAGAGGCAGTAAATCCAGTTCTTGAAGGAATTGTTCGCGCCAAGCAGGATAAATTAAGGGCTAATGCTGGTGATACTTCAATCGATGAACAAAATTCATATCCAGTTCTTCCTATCCTGCTGCACGGAGATGCTGCATTTGCCGGCCAGGGAGTTGTTTCTGAAACTCTTTCACTTTCACTATTAAAGGGATACCGAACTGGTGGAACGATTCATATAGTTGTTAACAATCAAGTTGGATTTACAACATCACCACATGCAGCAAGATCTTCAACATATTCAACTGATATCGCGAAGATGATTCAGGCTCCGGTATTTCATGTGAATGGCGATGATCCAGAGGCATGTGTTCGAGTTGCTCGTCTTGCATTTGAGTATCGCCAAGCTTTTAATAAAGATATTGTGATTGACATGATTTGTTACCGCCGACGTGGTCACAATGAAGGTGATGAGCCAAGCTTTACCCAACCGCTGATGTATAAATTAATTGATGCAAAGCGATCTACTAGAAAGCTTTATACTGAAGCGTTAATTGGCCGCGGCGATATAACTGTCGAAGAAGCGGAAGAGGTGCTTCGCGACTACCAGCAGCAGCTTGAAGGTGTATTTACTGCCGTTCATAACACTGAACCAGAGAGTGATCCAAATTGGAAAGTACCAGTGGTTCCTGCACCACACACAGTAAATACTGCAGTATCTGAAGCAGAGTTAAGAAAAATTGCTGCAACCCAATCTGCAATTCCATCTGACTTTACAGTTCATCCAAAATTATTGCCGCAATTATTAAAAAGAGTTGAAATGCTAGATGAAGCAACTGTTGACTGGGCAACCGGTGAAATGTTCGCCTTTGGTTCGCTATTACAAGAGGGCTATCCAATTCGGATGAGTGGCCAGGATGTTAGGCGGGGAACATTTAGTAATCGTCATGCTGTAATTGTTGATAAAGAGACTGGAAAAGATTTATTTCCATTGCGATCCTTAGTGAAAGACCCTAACCAATTCCATATTTACGACTCACTCCTATCAGAATATGCAGTAATGGGATTTGAGTATGGCTACTCAGTTGAACGAGAAAATGCATTGGTGATCTGGGAGGCGCAATTTGGTGATTTTGCAAATGGTGCCCAAACAGTTGTTGATGAATTTATTTCATCTGCACTTCAAAAGTGGGGAGAAAGATCCTCTATAGTTTTATTATTACCTCATGGTTATGAGGGACAAGGACCAGATCACTCCTCTGGTCGGATTGAAAGATTTTTATCATTATGCGCTGAGCAAAATATGACGGTTGCTCAACCTTCTACTCCAGCTTCTTACTTCCATCTACTTCGATGGCATATGAAAAATCCAGCCCGCCGGCCATTAATTGTCTTTGAGCCAAAATCTATGTTGCGATTAAAAGCTGCTGCAAGTGGTCTAAATGATTTTACAACTGGAACTTTTAAGCCATTAATTACAGATGATAAGGTAATTAATGCAACTCGATTGATCTTTACATCTGGAAAAGTTTATTACGATCTGATCGCAGAACGTGAAAAACTTAATGAGCATTCGACTGCGATTGTTAGAGTTGAACAGCTTTACCCACTGCCAATAGAAGAAATAATTGCCGAAGCAAAGAAATATCCAAAAGCAACCTTGTTATGGGTGCAAGATGAACCGGCAAATCAAGGTCCTTGGCCATTTATTGCCCTTGCAGCTTCTGAGGCATTTGTTGCGCATGAAGAATTAGCTGGAAGAAGTTTGCGTAGAGTTTCAAGGAGAGCAACTGCAAGTCCTGCAACCGGAAATCATCATTTACATGAAGAGGAAGAAAAAGCATTAATGACTGAGGCCTTTACTCGTTAACTTCCGCTTCGGTATTTAAGTACTACTTTTGCTAGAAATAGCTTTTCATCTATCCATCCCCAGTTACGTGAATCCTCACTTAGCGGGCTATCCCCTTCAACCCAGTACCTGGTAATGCCATGCTCCATTCGGTTCTCTTTTAACCGCTTTAATAATTTAACCCCTGGTCGGTTTGGATCCTGGACTAAGTAGACCACCCCAATTTTTAGTGTGTGCTTTTTACCACTTAAATTCCGAACAATCAGCCAATCACCTTGATTATATGAGGGTGCCATAGAGTTTCCAGAAACGATCACTGTGCTAAAACCGAACATGAGGAGTATTCTCCCACTATTAATTAATTTTTATTCAACAAAGGAGAAAAATGTTAAGTTCACTAGTAGCAAAAGTTACACCTAAGGAAATCGTATTTGCTCATTGCGATCTACCATGTGGAGTATACGATCCAGCGCAAGCAAAGATTGAGGCACAATCTGTTAAGGCGTGTATGGAAAAGTACGCAGCAAGTAGTGATGCGGATTTTAAATCTCGTGCAGTTGCAATTAAAGAAGAGCGATCAGAATTAGTTAAGCATCACCTTTGGGTTTTGTGGACTGATTACTTTAAGCCAAATCATTTTGAAGCATATCCTCAGCTACACTCTTTATTTAATGAAGCAACTAAATTAGCAGGTGCGGGTGGCAGCAAGGGTACAAATGATGTTGCAGTTGCAGAAAAACTGATTTCTAAGATTGATGAGATCGCTGAAATTTTCTGGGCAACAAAAAAGTAATTTAACTTTAATCGCTAGTGGCTTAGAAATTTAAGCTACTAGCGACTTTATTTTCTTTGATCGAAGTGCCTTTTTCAGCAATTATCGTCTCTGCCGCTACTCGCGCCATAAATGAAACTCGCTCAACAAATTTTCTAGTGATTAAACCATTTGCAATTAATCTTGAGGATTGATGAACTTCTACTTCAAACCTTAATATATTTTCAGCTAAGCCAAGACATCTTGACGTAGCATGTATTTCAGTGCCAACTCCGACCGCGCCAATAATCTCAACTTGTGAGTTAGATGTAACAGTTGTTTCGCCAAAATCTAAAAATTCAATTATTGCTGCGCTACACGCACTCTCAATTAATGCAAGGATTTGATTAGAACCAATGACCGGTAAATCATTAATTCCTTGAGCAACTGATGTATCGCCAGGACGAACTGACATTGTTGCCATTCCGATGGCCCCAATAACTTGCTCAGATTTCATAATCACAAGATTAGTGATTAATTAATTATTCTTGCGGGAATTGCCTACGAATTTCGCTAGTTATTTCAATTTGTGTCGCACCATCAGTGGTTATCTCCGTGTAAGTGGTTTGAGTATAGGTAATTTCAGTGATCCCTTGGTTTTGATCCTGCTGCAACATTTGGTTATAAAGATCTTGAGTTTGTTGGTTTATTCGATCATTTAATTCTTCTGGAGCTGATTCATTTAAAGCATTGCATAAGAGGTTTCGTAATAAAGCTAGAGCAGTACTTTCTTGTTCCATTTGTGTACGACATGATGAACATTGCCCGAAATGAATTTCAACTTCACCCAATTGTTGGTCATCAAAAATTTCATGGTCGATATAAAGAACAATATTTGGTAAAACCTGCTCGCAGGGAATCAAGCGACTTTCATTAAAACTCATTTTTGATCACCTGCGCTATCTTTTCCGTATCCCCGATCTTTTGCATAAGCAGAAAGTGATGCCCTTAATAATTTACGCCCACGATGTAATCTAGACATAACAGTTCCCGTTGGCACACCAGTAATTTCAGCAATTTCTTTATAAGAAAAACCTTCCACGTCAGATAAAAAAACTGCCATTCGAAAATCCTCTGGCATTTGGGCAAGTGCTTCCTTGATATCTTTATCAGCAATATTTTCTAAAACTTCATCCTCAGCAGATTTACCTTGATCACTTGTGTGTGAGGATGCGTCGGCAATCTGCCAGTCTTCAATTTCACCAGCTGAAATTTGTGGCCTACGTTGATCTTTCCGATAATTATTTATAAATGTAGTTGTAAGAATCCGATATAGCCATGCTTTTAAATTTGTGCCGGGCTCAAATTGGTGAAAGCTTGTAAAGGCTTTCGCATATGTATCCTGGACTAAATCTTGGGCATCATGAGAATTTTTTGTATATCTAAGTGCTGCTCCATAAAGTTGGGAGGTAAAAACTAGTGCGTCTTTTTCAAACCTAGCTTTTCGCTGCGCTAAGGTTTCTTTTTTACGGTCAATAACGACCGGCAATAAATCTTCAGTACTCATCTGGGCTAAGGCTACCTCGAATGGAGTTTTAGGAATCTGAGTGTATTTTTTATTTTGGCCAATATCCTGGCACAAAGCATTCATACCTGAAAGAACCTAGTTTTCAGCTTCCTTATTCCCGTGAATAAACACAATATCCATGTTTAAATGCCTAATCTGCCTTAGTAGGTGGAAGGTAGACTGATACATATGACTAATTGGAGCGCACCTTTTCGCGATGGATTAAGTGCTGCGTCCGCACCAATTAATGCCAAAATAAGGGTTCCGGGATCTAAATCAGCAACCAATAGAGCCTTAATTTTGGCTGCGATCTCTAAGACACCTTCGATACTGCGAAAGCCCCTTTCCTCTCGTGACACCGATTTAATGGTTAGGGGGTTGAAAAGCTTAGGCTGCAAAATCGAAGAAGTAAAAACTGTTTCTGGTTTTGATTATCACGTAACACCGCAACGACTAACTGGTCCAACTCAAATTGATGTCGGGAATGCTGGAACAGTGATGCGCTTTTTGCCACCAATTGCGGCATTGGCAACAGGATTAATCTACTTTGATGGTGACGTAAGATCACACGAGCGACCACTTGAACCGGTTATAAAGGCACTTGAACAACTTGGTGTATCAATTGAACATGGAAATAAATATCGTCTGCCGCTAACTTTAAATGGATCCGGCCGGATTAAAGGCGGACAGGTAGAAATTGATGCAAGTGCGTCAAGCCAATTCATATCAGCGCTGTTATTACTAGGTCCGGCAACAGACAATGGAATTACTGTCAAACATATAGGAAAATCGCTCCCATCTCTGCCACATATAGAGATGACCATTCAAATGCTTAGACAGTTCGGTGCAGTAGTTGAGGTTGATAAAAATACTTGGAGTGTTAAGCCCGGACCTCTTACTGGCCAGGATTTAACTATTGAACCAGATCTTTCAAATGCTGCGCCATTTATGGCAGCGGCAATGATATGTGGTGGAAGTGTTGAAATTCTAGATTGGCCTAAATCAACTACTCAACCTGGCGATCAATTACGAAATATTTTTGCTTCTATGGGAGCAAAGATTGAACAAACTACTGCGGGCTTAAAAATATCAGGAGGCAATACCATAAATGGAATTGATATTGACCTACATGATGTTGGTGAGTTAACGCCATCTATTGCTGCAGTAGCTGCTTTGGCCTCTTCACAATCAACCTTGAGAGGAATCGCCCATTTACGATTACATGAGACAGATCGACTAGCAGCACTTGCTAATGAAATTAATAATTTGGGTGGTGATGTCACCGAGGGACCGGGTGAGCTACTAATTAAGCCTACAAAACTAGTTGCATCGCAGATTTTTAAAAGTTATGAAGACCATAGAATGGCAACTGCTGGTGCGATTATTGGCCTTGCAGTTAAGGATTTGATTGTAGAAAACATCGAAACAACTAAGAAAACATTGCCTGATTTTCCAGGTATGTGGCAGGAAATGCTTAATGGCAAGTAAAAAAGGTAATTGGGATGAAGATGATGTGCGAATCAACAAGTCTCGGCAGTTTGGCTCAAGCAATAAGGCTCGGCCTCGCACAAAGGATCGGCCAGATTATTCAAAAGCACAGGTTGCAACAATAACTGAGGTTGACCGCGGTCGAGTTAAATGTTTAATTGAAAGTGATAATGGCAAATTAGTTGTTACTGCCATGAAAGCACGTGAACTTGGAAAAAAGTCAGTTGTGGTTGGGGATTTAGTTTCAATTGTTGGTGATATATCTGGTTCAGATGGTTCTCTTGCCCGAGTTGTTGCAGTTCTACCCCGCAGAAATTCTCTTACTAGAACTATTGATGATCATGAAAATGATGAAAGAGTAATTGTCGCTAATGTCGATCAGATTGCAATTGTTATTTCAACTACTAATCCAGAGCCTCGAGAGGGTTTTGTAGACAGAGCGTTAGTTGTTGCATTTGACCAAGGTATTACACCAATTATAATTATGACAAAACAAGACTTATCTAGTGGTGATGAGTTTTTAAAAACTTATAAAGATTTAGATATTACAATCTACAAGGTTGATCGAAACTCTGATCTAACTATTCTCAAAGAAATATTAAGTAATAAAATTACTGTTCTTCTTGGTCACTCCGGAGTTGGTAAATCAACATTGGTAAATAACCTCCTTGGCAGTACTTCAAGCGCTGGATTTCCTTCTGATAATCCTAATATCTATCGCGCTACTGGTGATGTTAATGAAGTTACTGGTAGAGGTCGCCATACTTCTTCGAGTGCTGTAGCACTTCCCTTGTCACCAACTTTTAGTGGTAATGAGTTTGGTTGGATAATAGACACACCCGGAGTTCGATCTTTTGGTATAGCTCACATACAACCCTCTCGAGTTATTTCAGCCTTTGCTGAATTTAATGAGGCAATCTCACATTGCCCTAAGAATTGCTCACACAATGAAAAAGAGTGTGCCTTAAATAATTGGCCGGGACTAACAAACCAAAATCTTGCAAGGCTTGCAAGCCTTCGACGAGTGCTTTCAGTTGAGTAAAAAGTAAGAGTAATCTGAAGACCATGGGCACTAATATTGAACTCAACCAGATAAAAACTAGGCAGGTTGATTTAAGTGTGATTGGTATGACCTGCTCCTCCTGTGTAAGCACAGTAGAGCGCTCTTTAAATAAAATACCTGGAGTAAGAGCAGCAGTTAATCTTGCAATGGAGTCAGCCCATGTAATTGCTCCGTTCAACATCTCTGAGAAAGAATTAATTTCTGCAGTAACTTCAGTCGGATATCAAGCGACTGCTTTTAAGGGTGAGCGTGAATCATTTGAGAGATCAAATCGATTGGGAATTAGGTTATCAATAACATTTTTATTAACAGTGCCAGTAATTTTGATATCCATGTTTGACAGTTGGCACAACCAGATTGGTGCCAGGCTTTTATCAGTAATTGATAGTTTGAATATTTTATTGGCAGATAATGGCCAAAAATTTATTATTTCTTACCCAAATGCTCCAATTACAACCTGGCTTTTAATTTCGCTTTCGGTCCCAGTAGTTTTTATTCTAGCTTGGCCCATTCATAGATCTGCTATAAAAAATTTGACCCATCCAACTATGGATACGTTAGTTTCTTTAGGTTCACTTGTTTCACTTAGTTGGAGCATTTACTCTGCATCAACATATATTACTAAAGATAATATGATGCCAACAATTTATGCTGAAGTTTCTTCAGCGATTATTTTCTTTGTCATGCTTGGTAGATATTTAGAGCATCGAGCAAAACGCAAGGCCGGTTCAGCACTGGCTGAGTTATTTAAGTTATCCGCTGGCACAGTTGAAGTAAAGCGGGGAAATTCCACATCAGTAATTTCTATTGATGACCTTATAGTTGGTGATCTATTTGTTGTTAAGCCAGGGGATTCAATTCCAACAGATGGCCAAGTAGTATCTGGATTTAGCACAATCAATAATTCATTTTTAACCGGTGAAGCAACGCCTGTTGAGGTGGCTATAAATGACTTGGTATTTGCCGGATCAATTAATAACAATGGTAATTTAATCGTAAAAGCCAGTCGCATTGGTTCAGATACTGAATTGGCTCGTATAACCCGCATGGTACTTGCTGCACAATCTGAAAAAGCACCCGCTCAACAATTAGCTGACCGAGTAAGTAGGGTTTTTGTACCAATTGTTTTGTTGCTTTCTATCTCAACTTTTCTTGCTTGGTACTTAACTGGAACTGCTCTCGCACAATCAATTGCTACCGCAGTTGCAGTATTAGTTATTGCATGTCCGTGTGCCCTTGGATTGGCAACTCCAATCGCACTTCTTGTTGCTTCAGGTAAAGCGGCAAAGGGCGGAATAATTATTAGATCACCTAAATCAATTGAAAAAGCAGTTGGTATTACTGATGTGGTGTTTGATAAAACCGGCACCTTAACTACTGGTCAAATGCTGCTACTGGAGATGGTTTTGATTGATAACCCGCTTACAACCGAAAGTACGGCTATCTCTACCTCTGAGCTAATGAGTTACGCATTAAGCATTGAATCGCTTGATTCACACCCAATTGCATTAGCAATTACAAGTGCATTATCCAAGCAAGGTATAGAGCCATTTACTGTTACTGATTTTGAGCACACTTCCGGCGTTGGTGTTGCAGCTAGAGTCCACCCGATCGGTTCATCTTCTTCTAAGGCAGTATTAATTGGTTCCCCTGTTTCAATTGCCCGTAGTACAACTGAGTTCTCACCAAAATTAACCGCTGCGATTGAGGCTGCAAAAACTAGAGCAAACTCAGTTGCAGTTCTTGCAATCGATGGCCTGGCTTATGGCGTATTTGAAGTGGGCGATCAGGTTAAGCCAGAAAGTAAAGATGCTATAAATAGATTACATGCGGCTCAGTTAAATACCTGGTTAGTAACTGGTGATGGCGAAACTGCAGCAATCTCTATGGGTACACAGGTTGGAATTCCAATCGATCATATTTTTGCCTCTGCTTCACCCAGCGATAAATTAGAGTTTGTTTCATCCCTTCAGGAAAAAGGTAAAGTGTTGATGATTGGTGATGGCATTAATGATGCTGCGGCAATTGCTCAATCAGATTTAAGTATTGCAATGGGTTCTGGCACAGATACTGCCATCGCTGCAGCAGATATAACCTTGATCAGACCTTCTCTAATTGCTGCCCTTGATGCAATGGCGATTTCAAGGAAAACTACAAAGATAATTAAATCTAACCTCATTTGGGCATTTTTATATAACATAGTTTGTATACCAGTTGCAGCTAGCGGAAATTTGGCACCAATGTATGCAGCTGGTGCAATGTCATTATCTTCACTATTTGTGGTTATAAATAGCTTACGTATCAAGTAAAAGTTGGTAGCGGGGGCAGGATTTGAACCTACGACCTCTGGGTTATGAGCCCAGCGAGCTACCGAGCTGCTCCACCCCGCGTCGGTAGATAAATCTTAGAGGAGTGAGGCAATTAACCCAAATGGGTAATTTAATTATCTATTTTGCGCGGAGATTAATGCAGCGATTGCGGCTTTAACTCTTGCTCGTGCTTTATCTTCAGCAGCACCGTCTAACCGTTTTTGTGCCGCTTCAAGATCTGCATAAGCAGATTGCAATGAGGCAATTGCTGATCTAATTGCCTGGCTACTTCCAACTCCACCATTTGTTGGTGTATTAGATTGATTATTTGCACTAGTTGTTCCAGAGTTTCCACCAAAGACTTGGTCTAAAGCACCTTGTAATGTTTCGCTAAATCCAATTTGATCACCAAAGGAAACTAATACTTTTTGCAATAATGGATAGGCAGCGGTATTACCGGTTGCTCTTACATAGACTGGCTGCACATATAGCAGACCATTTCCAACTGGAAGTGTTAATAAGTTACCAAGTACAACATCAGATCCACCTTGGCGAAGTAATGAAAGTGAGGTCGCTACCTCAGGCTTTGCCTCAAAGTTCGATGAGACCTGTGATGGACCAGCAATGTTTGTTGATCGTGGAAGTTGTAACACAGTTATTTTTCCGTACTCATCTCCAGCATCAGAGTTAACAACTGCTAGCGCAGTTAAGTTCTCACGTCCTCCTCTTGGCACAAATGGTGTGTATAGAGAAAATGTAGGTTTACTTTGACCTGGAATTTGCATAGTTAAGTAGTAAGGAGGTTGATTACCGGAGTTTGAACCAAAGCTTGAAGGATCCAGTGGTACACGCCAGAAATCTTGGCCACCATAAAATGCACTTGCAGTTGTGACATGGTAGGCGCTCAAAATATCTCTTTGAACTCGGAACATATCCTCTGGATAGCGAATATGAGTTAATAGTGCTGGTGAAATATCACTCTTTGGTTTCACGGTGCCAGGAAATGCTTTGCTCCAGGTTGCTAACACTGGATCTTTTTCATCCCACTGATACAAAGTAACTGTTCCATCATAGGCATCCACAGTGGCTTTAACAGAGTTGCGGATGTAGTTAACATTTTTATCATCTAATGAAGCGACCGCATTTGATCTGCTAGTTAGCGCATCTCCAGTATTTGCAAGATTTACTACTCGAGAGTTTGGATATCCGGCACTAGTTGTATAACCATCAATAATCCAAAGTATCTTGCCATCAATAATTGCTGGGTATGGATCGCCATCTAAAGTTAGCCAAGGCGCAACTTTTGCTACGCGATCGCGAGGATGACGTTCAAATAAAATCTTTGAATCTGAATTAATTAAATTAGATAAAACAATTCTTTGTTCTTGATATTTAATCGCAAATAACAAGCGAGAGAAGATTGAGCCCATTGGCACTCCACCTTTACCCGTATAGGTGTAGTTCTTTTGACCATTTGCAGAGTTGTCATCTGGGTAATCAAGTTCAACTGGATTACTTGCTGCAGGTCCGCCAATAATTGAATAATCAGGAACATTCTCACCAAAATAAACCCGTGGCTCAAAGTCTCCTAAGCCTTTAGTTGGTGGGATATCGCCAACAGTAAAACTTGGTTTACCATCGGCATCAACTGTATTTCCAAAAGCTCCCACCATTCCAAAGCCGTGGGTATAAACAAGGTGATCATTAATCCAATTTCTAGATGGATTACCATCAATATTTAACTCGCGAACTGAAACAACCACATCGCGCTCTTTACCATTTATTGTGTACCGATCAATATCAAGTGAATCAGCAAAGCTGTAATAAGGCTTAATCTGTTGCAATTGTCTAAAGGTCGCTGATAAAACATTTGGATCCATTAAACGAATATTTGCAATTGTTGCCGCATCATTTGCCAGCTGACCAGCTGAAGTAGTAACAGTTGCTTGATAATCCTTAACCTCAACCCCATCTAAGCCATAGGCAATGCGAGTCGCGTCAATATTTTTCTGAATAAATGGGGCTTCCTTGGTGGATTCAGATGGTTTAACTTGAAATTGCTGAATTGTTGCCGGGTAGACACCAGCAATTAATACTGATGCAATCACCATTAATGCCACACCTGCAGTTGGAAGTAACCATGATTTCCTAACTATGTTAGCAAAAAATAGCAAGGAACAAACTACAGCAATGGCTGCCAAAATAGATTTAGCTGGAAGTACTGCATTCACATCAGTGTAGGTAAGACCTGTAATTAACTTTCCCTCTTTTAAAGTAAGGGCAAAACGATCAAACCAATAGGCCACCGCTTTGAGCAATACTAGAAGTCCAAGCAAAATTGAAAGTTGTACTCGAGCCGCAACAGTTGTGCGATCTTCTTTCACTTGTGTGCGAATACCACCATAGATGTAATGAACAGCTGCTGCGGCAAGTAATGCCAAAATTATGGTCGAAATACCCCAACCTATTAATGATTGATACATCGGCAACTTAAAGGCAAAGAATGAAATATCTTTACCAAATTGTGGATCTACGCTTCCAAAACTTGTCGCATTCTTAAATAGCAACCATTCCTGCCAAAGTTTTGAGCCAGCACTACCAGCAAAATAGAAAAGGGTTAGAAATACCCCAATTCCTACGAGCCTTCGAACTGGTTCAAGTTGGGCACGATACCGCTCTAAGTTATCAGCTTCAACTGCTACTGGGACATAAATTGGACGCTTGCGAAAAGCTATATAAATATTTGCAGTTATAAATATGGAGGTAATAAGTCCAAATCCTATGAATAAATATATTTTAGTAAATAATGTTGTTTGCCACACATTCACAAAATCAACTGAGCGATACCAAAGTAAATCAGCATAAAAACTGCTTGAAGAGATTAATATGCTACCTAATATAAATAGAACAACAGCAGTAATTGTTAGTGGGCTAACCCGGCGCTTACCTGGACCACGATTTCCAAATGGGTTTGGAAAAGAACCACCAAATCCACTTCCGCCAAATGGGTTGTTATTACGATTAAATCCGCCACCACCAAAACCTGAGTTACTCATGGTCAAATCTTATCTATATCTAGGAGGTAGTTGCACAGCTCGGATATTTAGCATCAGTAGGCAAATTGAGCACTGAAATTGCCTCGGTAAGTGTGGCGACCGGCACAATTTTCATATCATTTTTACTTCCGCTATTGGTCAATTGATCTTTGTTTTTAATGTCAGTGCAATTCTCAATTGGTGCAAGAAATATCTTTACGCCATCTTTCTTGGCTCCAATAATTTTCTCAGCAATTCCTCCGATTGGCCCAACCTGACCATCTGCGGTAATTGTTCCAGTTCCAGCAATATTTCGTCCTCGAATTAAATCAGCTTGAGTTAGTTTTTCAACCACACCGAGTGCAAATATAAGTCCACCGCTTGGCCCTCCAGTCTCAGCTAATTGAATCTTAACTTCAAAGGGAAAATCAAAATTTTGTTGAATGTTTACGCCAATAAATGCAGATCCATCATCTCGGGCCGATAATTTTATCTGCTTTGTGATGATTTCTCCTCCGGATCGTAAAACCTTAATTGACACTAAATCTCCTGGCTGTTTTTGATCTAAATACCTCATGATTTCAGAGGCTGATAGAAATTTTTTATCATCCACAGTAATGACGATGTCGGATTTAAGTAATAATTTATAAGCATTGGTTTTTTCATTAACCTCTGTGATCACAAGATTAGAGGAAGTTTTATAGCCTAGGAAAGAAAGAGCGGCTGCGGTTGCATTTGTTTGGGAACTACTCATCTCCTCTGCGCCACTCTTCTTCGAATCTGCCGCACTTTCACCTTTTGGGTAAACCTCAACTCGTGGCAGTACTGCGCGATTTTTATCAAACCATCCATACAAAACATCAAATCCAGTTATATAAGAGTCTGGGTCAGTAACCATGACCGATGTCACCGATAACTTTCCGGTTGTTGGATAACTTTCGGCTCCAGTAATAGTTATGGCTGAACCTAATATATTTTGAGGATTTCCGGGTGAGAGTATTACAAATGGTGAGGGCAGAAAAAGCGATGCAAGAACTAAGACTATAACCGCAATTTTTGTATTAGTAGGCAGTTTAGGTTTTATTGGTAGCAAAGATTTCATTTAAATAAATTACTTTTTAATTATTTCTTATTTTTGAAGGTACTTTGGAACTTCTTAAAACTATCAACTGAGCGATTGGTTTGGTTATCAAATTTTGATTTATATTTTGTGATCCAAACTCCATAGCCAATCGCGCAAAGAACTGCACCAATTGGAATTACCCACCAAATCAGGGCTGCAGTTGAGGCTGGGTTCATACCCGCAATCTTAATGAGCGGGGAAGAAAAATGATGCCATTATTGTTCTATTACAATCAGATATCTTTAACAGCGTGATAGAGGGTGAGTCAGATAAATGAGCTTTGGCTTTTTACCAAATGAAGGGCAACCTGATTTTGAAGCACTACTAAAGCAATTCTCAGAAATGGGAATTGACTCCAGTGCACTTGCTGGGGCGAAATCATTTTTAGAGAATATGGCAGGTGCAAAAACTGGATCTGACCAAAATTTAATTACTGTTGCCGCCCTTAGAGATATTGCTAAAAAAATTATTACCGCAAAAGGTGATCTGCCGGTTGGAACTGCAGATGAGCAAAGACTTAATCAATCATTAGAAATTGCAAACACATGGCTTGATACTGAAATCCTCTTTCCCTCAACAACCGCCCCAACTCAAAGTGCCTGGGCAAAACGGGAGTGGCTAGATGAATCTGTGGCGGGCTGGCAACAGCTAATTGAGCCATTAGCCGTTGGAATGGCAGATGCATTAGCCAACGTAATTTCAAACTCAACCTCATCATTGCCAATTGAGTTCACTGGGGATACAAACCAAACCCCAGAGCAGCAGGCGGCAATGAAGGCGATGCTGGCTCGGTTATTAAGAGGATTTATGGGCACTTTAATTGCTACCCAACTAGGACAAGGAATTGGTTTACTTGCAAACTCAATAACTGGTGCAAATGATGTCGCCATCCCACTATTAAAAGCAGGCTCTGGCTCTCATTTAATTCCTCAAAATGTTAACGAGTGGGCTGACGGCCTTGGGATTGATCTGGAGCAGGTAACAATTTATCTTTCCCTACGAGAGGCGGCGGCAGCCCGGCTTTTTGCTAATACAACTTGGCTTAATTCTTATCTTAAAGATGCAATTATTTCTTATGGGAAAGGTATAACTATCGATGTTGACTCAATTACTCGCCAAGCAGAGGAGGCGATGTCTAGTGGTGAAATCGATATTAATAATCCACAATCAATAAACTTAGCCCTAAATGCTGGCTTGTTCACACCACAACAAACTCCAACTCAGGAGTTAGCATTAACTAAACTTGAAATGGCATTAGCTTTAATTGAAGGCTGGATTGATCATGTTATCTCTGAGGTTGCTGGGAATCGGATCCCAGCATTTAATGCATTAATTGAAAATTCTAGAAGAAGGCGCGCTACTAACTCGCCTATGCAACAATTATTTGCAAATCTACTTGGGGTTGAAGTTTCGCCAAGAAAAATGCGGGAAGCCGCTGCATTTTGGGGTGAAGTTAAGAAAATAAAGGGAGCTGATGGTCGAGATAAATGCTGGGAAGACCCAGCATTTTTACCGATGCCAGATGACCTAGTTGATGTAAAAGCATTTTTAAATAGCGTCACTGTTCCAGATGATCTCTCTGGGCTGATCTAACTTAAAAATTAAAAAAGCGAAATCCCCGGGCGCACGATTTCGTATCTGCCTTCCCCTTGCAGATATGAAACGGTTATCCGGGGACTTCGTAGCGCAAACCTATGTTAATAAAAGGTGAGAATCAACTTAATATGGTGTTTTTAGAAGTAAATCTCAAAATTTATTTTCACTGATAACCCTTTTTAAGCGCTCAAATAAAACATTACAAACCACGCGGTGGTAGTTAATCGGGATAGGTTGGAAGGTCGCGTAAAATTCAAGCATCACTCTGTGGATTAACCTGTGGAGATAGCCTAAATTATGGTGGATAAGTAGAGGTTATGGTGGATAACTTTGAACAGCAAATCCTCTTTGCCGATATTTTGCCACCCGTGTCACAAATATCTTCGCGAAAGAAAAAGATTGAAGAGCAGCTCCCCGCTGATTTGCCCCCATTTCGAGTAATTCGAAAAGAGCGCAGGCGGCGCAGTGTTAGTGCATATCGCCAAGGTGGGGTAATTGAGATTCATATTCCAGCAAAGATGAGCAGGCGCCAGGAAATCCAAATGATCCCCGAGATGATCGCAATGGTCTTGCGCCGTGAGGCCCGCGAGCGCAAAACCGATCTGCAATTAATGGAGATTGGCATACAACTTTTAACCCAATACCTACCTGAGTTTGATCTCCACCCAGCAAGTATTAATTGGCGCAATATGAGTGAGCGATGGGGATCTTGCACCACTGTAGATCGCACAATTCGAATCTCAGATCGCTTGGTTGGATCACCGGCCTACGTTTTAAATTACATTATTTTCCATGAGCTAATTCATTTAAGAGTTCCTGGCCATGACAGTGAATTTAATAATTACTTAAATAGGTATGCCGACCAAAGCAGAGCTGAGGCGTTCTTAGAAGGTTTTGAACTTGGCTGCCAAAGTGGTGGCTCAGGTGTTATTCCTGCGGTAAATATCTAGTTTTACCCCCTTTTTTTTGATTATTGCCTAATATTTTTCATTTTACGCGTGGAAAACCCCATCTGAGCGTGGCGCTGGGGGTATGGTGTTGCTATTCGTACTCACATGCGGGAAACCTCCGGCATGCTCCCAAGAGTGCGGCGGATGGAGGAAGAAAATGGCTGAAGAGTACAAGGGTGAGGCTTACTGCGTTAAGTGCAAAGAGAAGCGCTCCTTTGAAGGACATGTAAAGGTCTCTGATTCAGGTCGCCGGATGGCGCAAGGAATTTGCCCAGTTTGTGGCACAAAGGTAAATCGTATTCTTGGTAAGGCTTAATTAATAAGCAAGTAACCAAAAGTAAAAGCGGCGGGGTTGGTATGAAACCAATCCCGCCGCTTTTTTGTTAACCCTTTCTAGTTAACATTTGTTATTAACTTTTTAAATTAACTCGCTACTGCAATCTTGGCCGGCCGTCCCGGAAGACGCTTGCTTTGAATTACTTGACCTTCATCAAATAACTCTCCGCCCCATACCCCGCATGGCTCAGCTCGGGAGAGTGCACCCGCTAAGCACTTTGCCCGCATCGGGCAGCTGCCACATAACGCCTTAGCTTGAGCGATCATTGGGAGCTCCTCGCTAAAGAAAAGCTCAGGATCTGCAGAGTGGCACGGCAGGCTACTCATCCTGGCTGGCTCTGAAATTGGTGCGAAAGGATTATCAGCGCGCTTATACCCATCCGTGGCCTTGTCACTCTTATTACCGGCATAGCCAGTTGTGGAGTTGTTGGCGTAATCGGTATAGGAGATAACTGGGGCATCCTCATAAGCCCAGGTGATATCACCTAATCCAATTTTTGCAGTTGGGCCTTGTGCCCAACCAGGGATAAGTAGTTCGCTGAAGAGAACGGTCATCGTTCTCACCTTTCCTTTCGGTTATCTTTCATTAGTTTGGTTCTTTATTCTCTTTGCCATTTTGGCTTTTATTATTTGGAAGTTATTTAGGTAAAAGAAAAAGGCCCTACGAATCATTAGATTCGCGGGCCCCTTGGCTTCTATCTCGGTTTAGCCGATATAGCTCCCAGGGGTGCGATCTGATGTAAAGGTATAAAAACCCTTATTAGAGCGCTTATTGGTCCAGTCTGTGCGATATGAAGATTTCGCAGCAGCGGATGAAATGGCAGGCCAATTAACAGCGGCTGCAGGTGCAGCAACTGTGGTCTGATTAATTAACTTTGCCATGTGGGTAAGGGTAAAGCATGAGCCTGCTTTGATGCAACTTAATTAAATTGCGCTAAAAATTCGCTGGGCTTGCCGGCATAGGTTATTTGAATCCGCTGTTTAGCCCTTGTTACTCCTACATAAAACAGCCTGCGCTCCTCATTTAAATCATTACCCATTGGTAGCACGCCATCAGACACCCCAATTAAAAACAGTTGATTCCACTCAAGTCCTTTGGCTGCATGCAAGGTAGCAAGAGTTACCCCTGGCAGGGTGGGCGGATTATTTTGTTCAGCCCGATCCTCAATCTCTCGTAAAAATGCGCGCATATTAGTGCCGCCATTTTCTTGAATGCTTTTGGCAAGACGTAAAAATGCGATTACATAATCAGCATCTCCAAATGGGCGAAGCACTGATACTAAATCGGCATACCAATCACCAATATCTGATGGCAGAACGGATGCACTACGGATAACCCGCATCGCATCCCGCACATCAACCCGATCAAAAAAGCGCTCACCAGATCTAATTTGGCTAGCAATCTTTAGATTATTCAGAGCTGATTTAACCTGATCTAACTGAGCATTTGTTCTGGCCAAAATAGCGATCTCTGATGAATCCGCTCCTTTTGCAATCTCCTTTGCCACCTCACCTACTACATATGAGATCTCATCAGCTGAGGTGTTAAAGCCATTTACCATTGGTTTATCGCCATGATCATTTGCGGATTGAAGCTCAGTTCCATGATCACTTACTAAATTTGCTTGCCGCAATATTTGATTTGCGGTATTAATAATTTCAGGCGTTGATCGATAACCACGAGAAAGCCTGAAAACCTGAGCATTTGGAAAACGGTTTTGAAAGTTAAGCAGGAAGTTTGAGGTCGCCCCGGCAAATGAGTAAATAGTTTGAGCAGCATCACCCACTACACAAAGCTCTTCTCGGTTGCCTAACCAAAGGTTTAACAATCTTTGTTGCAGCGGGGAAACATCCTGGTATTCATCAACGGTGAAGTAGCGGTATTGATCCCTTACCCGCTCCCTTACCCCACGATCCTCCTCCAGCATGCCAACTGTTAAGAGCAATACATCCTCAAAATCTAAAGTGCGCTCCTGTTTTTTTAATGACTCATACGCTTCATAAACCTGCGCGATCATTGAAAGATTCTCACCTTGAGTTTTGCTATTTGGTAACTTAACTAACCTTGAACTCTCAATTGCCCGCTCTTGATAATTCTGCGGTGAAATCTCAAGCACCTTTGCCCACTCAATCTCACTTGCAATCTCTCGCAGCGCATTTACCTGAGCTGGGATTGCCACCTCAGCCCTAGTAATTGCCTGGCTGATAAATCCAGATTTAGTAGTTAATAAGGATGGAAATTGACCACCGAAGGCGTAGGGCCAAAAATATAAAAGTTGTTTTAGAGCCGCTGAGTGAAATGTTCTAGCTGCTGCATTTGAAATTCCCAATACTCGAAGCCGAGCGCGCATCTCACCAGCTGCCTTTGCCGTAAAAGTTAGCGCTAAAACTTTAGTTGGATCAGTAACACCGGCATTGATTGCATATGCAATTCGATTGGTAATAACCCTAGTTTTTCCAGTACCAGCACCAGCGATTACGCAAACTGGTCCGCTAATTGCAGTAACAACAGCTAATTGATCTGGATCTAACTCAGCAAGAATTTGGGCATTATCTATCGCCATGATTCATTGCCAATCAAATCAACATCTGCGCCCGTCCCATACCAAGCCTTAATCATTTGGCGAGCCACACTAATCTCAAGGGGCAGGATTAATGATTTATCTAAGATGGCAGCTTTCATATCAGCCCTTGAGAACCAACGAATCTCTTCAATCTCATCCCCATCAGCCTTTGCTATATCCGGTGTATTTGTTACCGCTTCAAATGCAATCATTAAGGATGCTGGAAATGGCCATGGTTGAGATCCAAGATAATTAATCTGGGATAACTCAACACCTGCCTCTTCTCTTACCTCTCTAGCAACACAATGCTCAAATGATTCACCCGGCTCAACAAAACCAGCAAAGGTTGAAAAGCGATGTTTTGGCCAAACCTTTTGCCGGCCAAGTAATACTCGATCTTGATCATCTTTAATTAAAACAATTATTGCCCCATCAGTTCTTGGGTAATGCTCACTTTCATCAATTAAACATCTTCTAACTGATCCACCTAATACCACGGTTGTGGCCGCACCACATTGCGAACATCTTGGATGCTTTTTATGCCAATTAGCTAAACCTTGGGCGTGCACTGCTAACCCAATATCTCGGGGGGATAAAAAGGCACCAATCTCTCTTAATGTTTTTAATTCAAGCTTTGTATTTTCATCATTTTCTAGGTGGCGAACAAAGAAGTTCTCTTTATCTTTAACCCCTAAAAAGTAATCGGTTTGAGATTGATACTCACCTAAGCTTGATCCGTTAACAAAGCTAATCTGGTTATTACTAGCTACAAACTTCTCATCCATAAAAAGCAAAACTGATGCGCTAGCCCAGGCAGATTTTAGGTAAGCCTCATCACTTCGCAAATGCGCAGCGCGATCAACCTCAGCAACTGCTAGCGGGAGTTTTAGTGATTTTTTAGGCGCCATCACCGCCCGACCCTACTAGCCTGTCGTCATGGTTGTCGCCCCCGCTCAAAGCATGAGAATCATCTCGTGGAACCTTTTGCATGGACAGATAATCCCGCCTAATAACGATCAAGATTGGCGACAGAGTTTAATAACCGCAGCTAAAACTGTGGCAGATAATTACCGGCCAGATTTTATTGGCATACAAGAGGTTGATTACTTACAACCACGGTCATCATTGATAAATCAAACACAACTAATTGCAGAAAGCATGGGACTTAAGTATTGGGCATACCTACCAACAATATTTGGCACGCCAGGTGAAAAATGGGAAAAGGTAAAAGATTTACAAAATGCATTAATTACTCAAGATTCTGCACTAGATAGAAATGTGAGCTATGGCATTGGTATTGCAACAAATCAAATAATCAAGAAGTTACATGTTAAAAGATTAGGCAGATCTATTATTGGACTTCCGCTATTGATTCCAAAAGATAATGGTGGGGCTAGGTTTATTTATGTTAAAGATGAACCTAGGGTTGCATTGACCGCTGAGCTTGAGAATGGTTTAACAATTACTACGACCCACCTCTCCTTTGCCCCGATGGTTAATATTTATCAGTTAATTCGCCTTTGTTCTTCATTAAATAAATTACCCGGCAAGCAGGTGCTCACTGGAGATTTAAATATGATTGCAAACCTACCAAGCAGATTTAGTAGCTATAGATCACTTACCAAACAGATGACATATCCAAGCTGGAAAGAGAAAATACAGTTTGATTATTTAATGGTTCCAAAATCATCATATAAGTCATACACAGTAATGCCATTAAGTACAGTGAAAACTAATATTTCAGACCATACTCCAATTGGAGTAGATCTTAGATTTCAATAGGAACTTTGCTGATCAAAGTTATTAACGCTTGTTCATCTAAAATGTCGGCCGGCCTTACAGTTTGATTATCTGCTACATAGTGAAAAGCCGCACTTATTTTTTCAATTGGTACATTCTTAAGTTTTGAATAAGCTAGTCGATACATCGCCAACTGAATAGCTGCATATGCTAGATCATCCCCATCTTTAACCTTGCCAGTTTTCCAATCAACCACTTCATACTGATCACCGTTTTGATAGACCGCATCAATTCTTCCCCTGATTAAGGTGCCTTCAATCATTGTCTCAAAACCAACCTCAACGCCTACTGGTTGTTTATTGGCCCACTGACTTGCTAGCCAAGCACCTTTTAATTTATCAAATGGAGCATCTGCAAGCTCTTCAGTAACCATGGTGCTACCTTGGTTAAATAAATCATCCATAGAGATTAATGATGGATGTTTAAAGTGATTTTCAAGCCACAGATGGAAATCAGTTCCCCTCCTTGCGTATTTATCAATGTGATTTGGCATTGGCCGTCGCAATCTAAGGGCTAACTCTTGCGGATCTTTTGCTAAATAAAGCAAGGTTGAAACAGACAATCTGCTTGGCAGGGTAATCATTACCTTTTCATTTCGGTTAGAGATTTCAGAAAGAATTGCCTGCATGTCAGAGAGCAAGGAAACTTTTTGAGGATCTATTGCTGCATTAATTAACTTATTTACCTCACTAGGTGTAAATGGTGTTGCACTTTCAATTCCAAGTGAAACCTCTTGTAATTTATCTAACCTGCTACTGTGCGTCGGCCAAATACCGGTTGTAGGATTTTCCTTAATTGGATTACGACCTTCTGGAACCGGCGTATCGGTAAGTACTGTTCCGCCATTAATTTTGATAAGTGCGTTAGCAAAGATATTAAATAAGCTACTTGGATTAACTATATTTTCACCATTTCTAAAGTGTGAAGTTGTGCAGATTAATCCCTTTTTCGCCCGAGTAATAGCCACATAGGCAAGGCGCATTTCCTCTAGTGATTTACGGACTTTCCACTCATCTTCAAATCTCTCTAATCCATCTTTTAGATTTTTATTTGTAGAAAAAGAATCAAAGTTAATTGAAGGAAGCTGCTCATAATCTCCCCGCATACTTACTGGAATTGAGCCAGCATTTCTAACCCAGTTATCTGACTTCTTACCAACACTTGGAAAGTTTTTATCAGCAAGACCAGGAATTGCAACATAATCCCACTCAGCACCCTTTGCTGAGTGGATAGTTAAAATTTGCACTGCATCACTTCTAACATCAACCTCAGCCGGCTTTAAACCACCCTCGGTATCTTCTGCAATTTTTAGCCACTGCAAGAAACCAAGTAATGTGCCACCATTTTTTTCAAATCTAGCTGCCTCATCTAAGAATCTATCTAGATTCCTGCGACCAGATTGCCATCCATCTCTTACTAATACCTCAGTATCTAGTGATAAAAATTGTTCTACCTCAATAATTGCTTCTGTAATTGAGCCGTTTAAGTTACGACGGAGTGATCGAAGTGAGAGTGCAAATTTACGTAACCTTGCTAACCCTTCTTCACTAAATGCTGGAATACCTTGGTACTTTGCAAACTCACCCTGCTTTAAAGTTAATAACAGCTCTAAGGATTCAATTATCGAGCCTGCGGCAAACTCATCAGCGGTTGAAATAACTTCAATGTTTTGCTCAAGTGCTTGCTTTAACTCTTTACCCCTTGAGTAATCATTTAATCTGGCAAAGTTTTTGGTAAATAAACCCAGTGCCATTAAGTCTCTTGCCCCAAGATTTATATGTGGTCCAGTTAGTAGGCGCATTAATGCTGTTCCAGAATCTGGCATCGTTAAAGTTCGAAGTAAGGCGATAATGTCTGAAATCTCTGGCGTATGAATTAAACCGCCAACACCAACTACATCGGTTGGTATATCTAACTCTGCAAATGCTGATTGAATCGAATCAATTTGTGATCTGCTTCTTACCAATACAGCAAAGGTTGATTTCTTATTTGCTGCAAGTAATTCTCGATCTTTATCAAACCAATATTTGGCAAAATATTTTGCAATCTCTTGCCCCTCTTGAATTTGCGTCTCAAAAATTCCGCAAATTACCTCACCAGTTTTTGCATTTGGTCTAGCGGTTAATTTATCAATTTGCTTAGTAGTTGAAATCTCATCAATCATTACATTTGCTAAATCCAATACAGCAGAATCATTTCGCCAAGTAGTAAGTAAGGTGTAACGGGTTGCATCGCTGTTAAAGGATTTAGAGAAGGTATCTAAGGTCTCAGAGCTGGCACTGCGCCAACCATAAATTGCTTGATTTGGATCTCCCACTGCAGTTACCGGGTGGTTATTACCGAAGAGATTAGATAAGAACTTAATCTGATTAAAGGAGGTGTCTTGATACTCATCAAGTAAGACAACCTTAAATTTATTTCGCTCAATTATCCCAATATCATCATTATGGTTCCGCTTACTCTCTTCTACCAATTTTGCTGCAATAGACATATGATCATTAAAAGTTAATAAGCCATGTTGTTTGCGACGATTATCAAAAGCGGCAACAATCGGCAAGATTGCAAGTCGTTGTGATAACTCCTCTTTAAATTCAAGTACTGGATTTGTTTGACGGTCTGAAAACTCGGAAAGGTTTGCTAATAGTTTTTCGGTATAAGTAATAATCTCATCTGCACTTCGATCATTTTCAGCTAATTGCGTAGATAGATCCATGACCTCTTTAACAACTGAGTTTGGTGAGCCATTAATTGGTAAATCATTGCCAGTAAACCTACTTACCTCTTCAAATGCAATCTGCCATGCTGCTGCCTCCCCAATTGGATCAGCATCAGCATCAATACCAATTCGAATCGCATGATCTGCTAAAACTCGGCCAGCATATGAGTGATAGGTAGATACTGTTAACTCAGATTCATCTAAGTGATCAGGTAACAAATTCGCACTCTTGAGCTGCTTAAGTCGGTACTTAATGCGCTTTGATAAATCACCTGCTGCTTTTCTAGTAAAAGTAAGGCCAAGTAATTGATCGGGCGTAATAATCGAGTTTGCAACCAAATACAAAACTCGCTGACTCATCGTTTCAGTTTTGCCAGAGCCAGCACCTGCGATCACAACAGATGGCGCAAGTGGTGCTTGAATAATTGGAATCTGCTCATCCGTTGGCACTCTAAAGGTTGGATCAACTGCGCTTATACGCTTGGCAATATCTAGCGCGGAGTACTTGATACTCATTTACCGATCACCGCCTGACCTTGAATTTGAATTGGGCAGGATGATTTAACCGCGCAAGTGCGGCAGCGCTCATTAATAGTTGCAACAAAACTTTTATCACTCATTCCTTGCGCAATTTGAGTTAACTCTGCTGTTACCTCTTCAACCTTCACCGCTTCTTGCGGACGAGGCTTAGCATCTTTAGCTTTATGGTCACCAACAAAAACAAGCTCTGCGCCTGCAACCTCTTGATGTTCTAACTTTTCTTCAAATCCATCATTTACTACCGCTAATTGATAGCTTTGCAATTGTTTATTATCGAGTGCTTTCTCGTATGAGATAGCCGTTGCACCAGTCTTTAAATCAACAATGTAATACTTATTCTCAGCAGTTAATTCAATTCGGTCTATGGAACCGGAGACCACCGCATTTCCCAATTTAAATTCAAATCTTTCCTCAACACCGACCAGTGTGTTCTTATTCTTTAAATTCCAACTATAAAACTTTTCAAGCATGGCAGCGGCCCTGCGATACTCATAATCCTTAATCCAACCCTTATTCATATCAATTAACGACCATGCCCCTTTTAACTTATCCTCTAATTGATCAAGTGAGAGAGATGGTTGCTCAAGTAATTGGGCAGCAATTACATGGATAGCAGTTCCTAAGACTTGCGCAGTTGAATCAGCATCTTTGCCACCACTTTGCTCTAATAACCATTTGAGTGAGCATTCGGTAAATGATTCAAGTGAGCTAGGTGAAATCCTTAATACTTCATCACTTTTAATAACTGGTAGATCGGTAGAAATCGGTGTGTTACCTACCCAATTTTTTGGCTCAGCCCGCTGCACACCATTTACCGCCAATGTTTTAAGCATTCTTTGAGCAAATACCGCTTCTTCTTTATTGCTTGCGCGGCTTGCCAGTCTACGTAAATCTGCGACTAAAGCAGGTTGGGTAATTGCTCTTGCGGCTTGAGTTATCTCGATTTCATCCGGCGCAAACTTTTCAAAATACCTAGATGGTTGATTGTCTTCTTGCGAAACTGCAGTAATTATTAATTTTTCAGTGGCCCTTGTTACTGCAACATTTAATAAGCGCTTCTCATCCTCTGCTAAACCTGAAGCAGAAATTGCATCTAGTTGTGCTGGGTTACTTATGCCATGTCGAAATATTTCTACTAATCTCTCACTGCCAAGCAGTGAGCCACGTTGTTTTAAGTTTGGCCAACTTCCCTCTTGCATGCCAGCAAGTGCCACATAACGCCATTGCAAACCTTTGGCTGAGTGCACAGTCATTACCTGCACAACTTCACCTCGTTGGGCAGATGCGGTGATGCTGTCAGACAAAATCTTCTCACCTAGTAGTTGATCAATAAATAATCCAGCTTTAGCACCAGGAAGCCTTTCGCTAAAGCGGCGGGCAACCTCAAATAAAGTAATTAAGGCATCAAGATTTTGATCTGCAATCGCACCACGATTTCCACCTGCTAATGCTTGTTGTTGCCAAGCCGAAGATATTAACTCACCCTCATAATTTTTTGCATTACTCCAAATGCTCCAAAGTAGATCTGAAATATCTTGTGATTTACTTGAAACTTTTTTCACCTCTTTTAGCAAATCATTTATTCGCTTAAGTGGTGTTAATTGCTCCCAAGGTAAATCAGCGGTTGGTGAAGTTAAGGCATCAAGAATTAACTCAGTTGAACTCTTTGTTAAATCACCTTTTTGATCTTTACTTAAGGAAATTCGCATCTGCCGAATTGAAATTGCATCCGCCCCAGCAAGCTCACTCTTAAGCAACTCCTCTATTTGATCCCAATTACTTGGAATTAACTTCAACTGCCCTATGGCAATTTGAGCCAAGGTGATAATTGGTTTAATTGCTGGGTTATCGGCGAGTGAGAGTGCAACTGCATCTATCTCCACTGGAATTGAATTCATGGCAAATGCTCGCTGTAGGGCGCTTACTTGAGCACCAGGTGATCTAAGAATTACCGCCATCTGTGACCATGGCACACCCTGCCGTAAGTGTGCTGATCTAAATTGATGGGCGATGTAATTCGCTTCATCACTTGCACTGCTTAACATCGCCACCTGTTGATCTTTAATAACTCTAAAACTTGCCGGCAATTTGATTATGTTTTTAATACCGCTCTGCTCTAAATCACTTAGCAAATTATCTGGATCTGCTCCTCTAAATCTGCCAACAGCTGATTGTGGGTCGGCAAAAATAACTAGCTCTTGTCCACTTAATAGTTGAAGTAACCGACGTTGGGCTCGATCTGACTCTTGAAACTCATCAACATAAATTGTTTGAAATAGCTTTCGATACTTATCAAGTAAATTTTGATTACCTTCAAGTTTTTCGGCTGCAGCAATAATAATTTCACTTGGATCAATTCGATTTACTGAAGCAGAGGTGGTCACATCCCGAAGCGCAAGTGATTGGCGATAGCGCTGCCAAAACTCACATATTGCTGGCCAATACTTTTGTTCATACTTATCGGCATACTTTATTAATTCAGCCGGGGATGATCCCCGCTCTGTTGCTCTACCAATAAAATCACGTAACTCTTTAGCAAATCCCCTAGTTGTTAACGCAGGAATTAACTCCTTCGGCCACAATGTTGCTGCTGGATTTGCTGCATCTATTGCTAGTAGCTCTCTAATTTGGGCATCTTGTTCAGCACCTGATAACAAAACATATTTGGAAGAATCAGTATTTGTAAGTTGATCATTTAAAATTAAAAATGCAATTGAATGAAAGGTCCTAGCAATTGGCTCACTTACGGTATGGCTTGCTGGATTTGCAGATGCAATCTGATCTCGGACTTTACTGGCACTATGGCGACCATAGGTAATAACTAATATTGAGTTTGGGTCTTGACCTTCACTAATTCTCTTGGCAACGGCAGTAATTAAGGTTGTGGTTTTACCACTACCAGCATCTCCTAAAACTAATAATGGGCTGCCTCGATGATTAACTGCCTGCTTTTGTTGATCATTTAATTGCGTGTGATCTATTAATTCATTTTTGAACGGCGCTCTAACCAGATTTAGCTTTAGGGTATTTTTTGCGCTGGCCACGGCTTAATTTAACGCGAGCGCACTGACATTAAGGGCTATGACCCAACTGGCGCTAGGAGTTCTCGTTTGCTCGCTTGTTTTTAGAAGTCAATCGCGCTCTAGTTGATCCATCAAGAATTACCTTACGGATTCGAACTACTGCAGGAGTCACCTCCACACACTCATCCTCACGGCAAAACTCAAGCGCGCCTTCCATATTTAATTTCTTAGCTGGAATTAATCGCTCAGATTCATCAGTTCCGGATGCGCGCATATTTGTTAACTTCTTCTCGCGAACGCAGTTAACATCCATATCCTCACTTCGTGAGTTCTCACCAATCACCATACCTTCATAAACTTCATCTCCTGGCTCAACAAATATTGAACCGCGATCTTGCGTGCCATAAAGTGCGTAGCTAGTTACCGCTCCCATTCGATCTGAAACTAATGAACCAGTTGAACGAGTACGAAGCTCACCATGCCATGCTTCATAACCATCAAACACATGGTGAAGTAATCCAGTTCCACGGGTTTCAGTTAAAAACTCAGTTCTAAAACCAATTAAGCCGCGGGAAGGAACTCGATAATCAAGACGAATCCAACTAGTGCCATGGTTAACCATTTGTTCCATGCGCCCTTTTCGAAGCGCCATTAATTGAGTAATCACACCTAAGTACTCTTCTGGGGCATCAATAGATAGCCGCTCCATCGGTTCATGCAATTTGCCATCAACCATCTTGGTAACCACCTGTGGCTTACCAACTGTTAACTCAAATCCTTCCCGCTTCATAATTTCAACTAAAACTGCAAGTTGTAACTCACCACGGCCCTGAACCTCCCAGGTATCTGGGCGATCGGTGTTTAAAACCCGAAGTGAAACATTTCCTACCAGCTCTGTATCCAAGCGATTTTTAACCTGGCGGGCAGTTAACTTGTTTCCACTCTTACCGGCCAATGGTGAGGTATTAATACCAATTGTCATCGAAATACTTGGCTCATCAACTGTAATTAATGGAAGTGCGTGTGGATTTTCTAAATCAGCAAGTGTTTCACCCAAGGTAATAGTTTCAATTCCAGCAACCGCAATAATGTCACCCGGGTGAGCTTCCATTGCTGGTACTCGCTCTAAGGCTTCAGTAATTAATAATTCAGATACTTTAACTCGCTCAGTTGTACCATCAGTTTTAATCCAAGTAACTGATTGACCTTTCTTAATCACTCCTTCTCTAACGCGGCAAAGAGCAAGTCGGCCTAAGAATGGAGATGAGTCAAGGTTTGTTACATGTGCCTGCAGTGGTGCACCTTCATGATATTCCGGAGCTGGAATTGCTGAAAATATTGTCTCAAATAAAACATCTAAGTTTTCATTATCTGGCATGCCACCATCAGCCGGTCTAGTTAAGGATGCTCGTCCAGCTTTAGCTGATGCGTAAACAATTGGAAACTCAATTTGTGATTCATTTGCATCTAAATCTAAGAAGAGTGCATACGCCTCATCAACTACTTCAGCAATACGTGAATCGGGTCGGTCTACTTTGTTAATAAGTAAAATAACTGGAAGATTTTTTTGTAATGCTTTACGAAGTACGAAACGTGTTTGTGGCAATGGACCTTCAGAGGCATCTACTAACAAAATAACGCCATCAACCATTTCTAAACCGCGCTCAACCTCGCCACCAAAGTCGGCGTGGCCGGGCGTATCAATAATATTTACAATCGTATCGCCACGTTTTACCGCAGTATTTTTTGCCAAAATAGTAATTCCCTTTTCGCGCTCAAGATCCATCGAATCCATCATTCGATCTTGGCCCTCATCTTGTTTCTTATGAGCTGCAAATGCGCCAGATTGCCAAAGCATGGCATCCACTAATGTGGTTTTGCCATGGTCAACGTGGGCGATAATTGCTACGTTTCTTAAATTATCCCGTTTTTTAACTGGCAGATCTTTTAAGTGTGCTTGTTTTTTAGACATTGAACCTAAACTCCACTACATCGCCATCAGCCATTACGTAATCCTTGCCTTCCATTCGCACCTTGCCATTGGCGCGGGCTTGCACCATTGATCCTGCAGTTACTAAATCATCAAAGGCCACAATCTCAGCCTTGATAAATCCTTTTTGAAAATCTGTGTGAATCACACCAGCAGCTGCCGGGGCGGTATCACCTTTATGAATCGTCCACGCTCTAGTCTCTTTCGGACCTGCGGTCAGATATGTCTGTAATCCTAATGTATTAAATCCAACTCTTGCTAATGTGGTTAGCCCTGGCTCGGTTAATCCGATTGATTTAAGTAATTCCAGCGCATCTGCCTCATCTAAATCTGCTAATTCCGCCTCCGTCTTTGCATCTAAGAAAATTGCCTCCGCCGGCTTTACTAATGTTGCTAACTCATCCCGTAATCCTTTATCTGCTAATTCAGCTGCATCAACATTAAATACATATAGGAATGGTTTAGCGGTTAAAAGTTGAAGCTCTGCAATGGCTGCAATATCAACTTTACTTCCGCGAAGTAGCTGGCCCTGATTTAAAATTTCAACTGCCGCTTTAGCTGCCGTCAATACTGGTTGCTTTTCTTTAACGGTGCGAACCTCTTTTTCAAGACGCGGGATAGCTTTTTCTAAAGTTTGTAAATCTGCTAAACAAAGTTCGGTGTTAATTGTTTCCATATCTTTTTTTGGATCAACATTGCCATCAACATGAACCACATCACCATCTTTAAATACTCTAATAACTTGGCAAATCGCATCACTTTCTCTGATATTTGCTAAAAACTTATTACCAAGACCGGCACCCTCTGATGCACCTTTTACAATTCCAGCAATATCAACAAAGGAGACGGCGGCCGGCATTATTTTTTCTGATTCAAATATTTTGGCCAGCACCGGCAGGCGATCATCTGGAACGCCAACCACACCAACATTGGGCTCAATGGTGGCAAAGGGGTAGTTAGCAGCTAGGACATTGTTTTTTGTCAGTGCATTAAACAGGGTGGATTTACCCACATTTGGCAGACCGACGATTCCGATTGAAAGGCTCACGAGGGGTAAAGCCTACGCAAGATTGTCACCTCTTCCTGCCACTATAACCCCATGCCCGCATCGATCATCTCCTTACTTATCGGCCTTTTAGCTGGTGGGGCAATTGGCTTCCTAGCAGCAAAGCTGCGCAATAAATCAGGTGGCGATAACAGCGCCCTGTTAGATGATTATAAAAAGCAGTTAGAGGCAGAGCGAGGTAAGACTGAGAACTCAATTAAGTTAACTGCAGAATTAAATGCAATGAAATCAACGGTTGAAAAATTATCAATTCAATCAAATGAAGCAAACCGAGTTCGCACCGAGGCCGAGGCAAAGCTTGAGACCACAATTAATGAGATGCGAAGGGCTAGTGAATCAATCTTTGATGAAACTAAGAAAATTGCTGGCGCCCTATCTAATAGTCAGACTCGTGGAAAATTTGGTGAAGCTCAACTTGAATTATTGCTGCAATCAGCAGGGCTGCGAGAAAATCATGAGTACACCAGACAAAAATCAACAACTGATGCTGACTCAGCTGGCATTCCAGATATCACCGTAAAGATGCCTGGTGGATCTGCAATATTTATCGATTCAAAGTTTCCATTTGATCGCTTTTTAGATGCATTTGGAACTGAGGTAGCAAGTGAGCGAGATGATTTTCTTGCTCAACATACAAAGGATTTACTAAAGCATGTGGAAGCACTTGCCAAACGTGGATATCACAAGTCTGCCGGTTCACCTGATTTTGTAGTTTTATTTGTACCATTTGAAACTTTACTTGCCGAAGCGCTTCGAATAGATCCAGCATTTTTAGAGAAAGCCTTTAAGTTAAATGTAACGGTAGCAACTCCTACCTCAATGATGGCTCTTCTTCGTACAATCGGTTATATCTTCACTCGAAATAAATTAGCTGATAACGCAGATGAGATTCAAAAGGTAGCAAATACATTTTTAAAGAACATAACTCTGCTACATGGCAAGATTGTGGCGGTCGGTAAAGCGATCTCCTCCACTGCGAAAGCATATGAGGATCTAATCCCAACAGCTGAGCGAACTGTGTTAAGCCCAGCAAGAAGAATTCATAACTTAGGTGTCACTGGTGATAAAGATAAATTAGCAATTGAGTATCCAGAATCCCCAGGTGAGGTTAGAGAGTTAAAGAGTATTTCTGGTGATGATGATTTTATTGAAGTAGAGGAGATTGAAGGTGGTAAAGATGAGTAAGTTGCCAATTAATTCACCCTTGAAAGGACCTGGTTTAACCAAGGCTGGCATAGTTATTTTGCAGTTCCTAGTTATATTTTTCTTCGAAGCAGTTGAATTAATCTTCCGTCATTCATTAGGAATAATCACTTGTCTTGCCATCTGGATTGCTTTCTTTGGTGCAATTTATCTAGGAAGATCAGGCACGGCATTTGTTACCGCAGTATCCCCACCAGTTTCACTTCTTATTTCTTCAATTTTATTGATGCCAACAGTTGGCGGCGGCTCCTTTGCGCCAATCAAATTTTTAATTGATTTGGTTGCAGGTCTTGCCTCAGTCGCTTTTTATCTATTAACCGGTGCAGCAGTTGCTTGGTTCATTTGGTATAAAAATGAAAAAAACAACACAAATTCCTCACTTACCAGCGAGCTTTAATTCCTTACGAAGTTCAGGTGGCAGTGAAAAAAGCAGATGCTCTTCCGTTGCAGTAACTGTTTCAACATCACCAAAGCCACGTGCTGCTAGCCAAGCAAGTAAATCTTTTACTAAAATTTCAGGAACTGAGGCACCACTTGAAACCCCAACAGTATTAACGCCTACTAACCATTCATCCTTTGCCTCAGCGGCGTAATCAATTAGGTAGGCAGCTTTTGCGCCGTATTCAAGGGAAACCTCAACTAAACGAACTGAGTTTGATGAGTTGGTTGAACCAACAACTAGAACTAGATCAGCCTTCGGTGCAATCACTTTAATTGCAACCTGTCGGTTTTGGGTGGCATAACAAATATCATCACTTGGTGGATCCATTAACTTTGGAAACTTCTTACGAAGCTCAGCTACGGTAGCTAAGGTTTCATCCACACTTAATGTGGTCTGAGATAACCAAACAACCTTATTTTCATCTCTTACCTTTATATCTTTAATACTTTCAATGCCATCTACCAGTTGAACATGGTTTGGTGCTTCCCCTGCGGTGCCATCAACCTCTTCATGTCCTTCATGTCCGACTAATAAAATATCGTAATCATCAGAGGCAAATCTGCGTGCTTCATGGTGAACCTTTGTTACCAACGGACAGGTAGCATCAATTGTTTTTAAGTTTCTAGCCGCAGCCCCTTCATGAACTGCCGGGGATACACCATGGGCTGAAAAAACTACGATCTTTCCCTCTGGTACTTCATCAGTCTCATCAACAAATATTGCACCACGTGCTTCTAAGGTTGCCACCACATGTTTGTTGTGAACAATCTGCTTTCGCACATAAACCGGTGCACCATAGAGATCTAAAGCTTTTTCAACTGTGATAACTGCGCGATCAACGCCAGCGCAATACCCGCGAGGTGCTGCAAGTAATACTCGTTTTTTCATGGCCTCGCTCATGTGCCCATCCTAATTGATGGTAGAAGTGATTAGATTTACCCTATGGCGCCAGAGTTTACTTATCAGGATCTACTGCCAATTGGTGAGGATAAAACCGAGTACCGGCTGCTGACTAAAGATGGAGTTTCAACCTTTACGGCGCAGGGGCGAGAATTCTTAAAGGTCTCAGGTGAGGCGATAAGTAATTTAACGCAAGTAGCAATCCATGATATTTCCCATTACCTGCGCGCAGAACATCTACAACAGCTTGCAAATATATTGGCCGATCCAGAGAGCTCGCCTAATGATCGCTTTGTGGCATTAGATCTATTAAAGAATGCCAACATCTCAGCCGGTGGCGTGCTGCCGATGTGTCAGGACACCGGAACTGCAATTGTGATGGGTAAAAAAGGCCAACAAGTTTTAACTGATGAAAAAGATGAGATCTCAATTTCAAAAGGTGTTTATGATGCTTTTACTAAATTAAATTTGCGCTACTCCCAATTAGCACCAGTTACCACTTGGGAGGAAAAAAATACCGGCAATAATCTGCCCGCCCAGATTGAGATTTACTCAGATACTGATCATGCCGATGAGTACAACTTTTTATTTATTGCCAAAGGTGGCGGTAGTGCAAATAAATCATTTTTATACCAAGAGACTAAAGCGGTTTTAAATCCAACCTCGTTTATGAGTTGGTTAGATGAAAAACTTCGCTCCCTTGGTACCTCAGCCTGTCCGCCCTATCACCTAGTTGTAGTAATCGGTGGCACAAGTGCTGAGTACACCGTCAAAACTGCAAAGCTGGCCAGCACTAAGTACTTAGATTCACTGCCAACAAAGGGGGATGCTAAGACCGGTCATGGCTTTAGAGATTTAGAGTTAGAGAAAGAGATTTTAAAGTTAACTCAAAATATTGGAATCGGCGCCCAATTTGGTGGCAAGTACTTCTGTCATGATGTTCGAGTAGTTCGTCTGCCTCGTCATGGTGCATCCCTGCCAATTGCTATCGCCGTATCATGTTCGGCAGATCGACAAGTTAAGGCCAGAATCAATAAGGATGGCATCTTTATTGAAAAACTTGAGACCGAACCTGCCCACTTTTTGCCAGCAACTACGGCAGATGATTTGGCAGCAGATGAAATAAAGATTGATTTAAACCAGCCAATGAAGGCTATTTTGGCTCAATTATCAAAGTATCCGGCAAAGACTCGAGTAAGTCTTTCTGGCACATTAGTAGTTGCGCGCGATCTTGCTCATGCAAAGATAAAAGAGTTGTTAGATAGTGGAAAAGAGATGCCAAAGTATTTAAAGGATCATGCAGTTTATTACGCAGGCCCTGCTAAAACTCCTGCTGGTTACGCCTCTGGTTCATTTGGACCAACTACAGCCGGCCGGATGGATTCATATGTTGAACAATTCCAAGCAGCAGGTGGTTCACTAATAATGTTGGCAAAGGGAAACCGGTCAGAACAGGTTTCACAATCCTGCAAAAAGTATGGTGGATTTTACTTAGGTTCAATTGGTGGACCAGCTGCTCGGCTTGCCCAAGACTGCATAAAAAAAGTTGAGGTTTTAGATTATGAAGAGCTTGGCATGGAGGCGGTTTGGAAGATTGAGGTTGAAAACTTTCCAGCTTTTATAATTATTGATGACAAGGGAAATGATTTTTATGCCCAAACTCGAAAGCCTTTAAGTATTGGCAAACGGCCAAACTAGTTTTTTAATACCAGCGTGATCTTTTAAACTTACTCCACGCCTTGCAAGGGGTCTCATACCGCTCACTTATGTATTTAAGTCCCCAAGTAATTTGCGTGACAGGATTGGTGCGCCAATCAGTGCCAACTACCTCCATCTTGGTAGCAGGAAGTGCTTGGGCAATTCCATGAGCACCGGAGGTTTTATTTCTAGCTTTGTAATTCCAGTGGCTTTCTTTAGTCCAAAGTTGATCAAGGCAGGCGAACTGGGCATCTGACCATTGGTAGGTATTGGTTGTTAAATTCTTTGCAATCTCTCGAGCGCCATCAGGCTGGCGAGCTAAATCCACTTGGCGGGCGGCAAGGGATACTAAAGCCATTGCTGCAGCATCAACTGTTTTAATCGCATCTAACTCAAGTAAGGATGGGTTGGTGTCTTCTACGCCATCTACCCCTTGGCCATCACCGGTTCCTGGTGCGGTTTGGGTGTTTGGGATGGTCACATAAAACTGCAGGGTGCCCGAGGCGTAGGTCGGTTCAACCGCCATCATGAAGAAGGCCATGAAGGCAGCAAAAAGGGAGAGTCGGCGGACTCTTCTAGGGCGCAGCGGCGGAAGCTTTTGCTTCATCTCTGCCCCTCCCTTCCTTCTAATAGCCAAAATTGGCCTTCCTGTACTGCTTTAGGGTGTCAGCCAGGGGTGGGAGGGGCAACTTTATAGAGGCGTGTGGCGCGATTATGTTTATATTCACAGGGTAAGTCAGATATAAAACCGCAGGTCAGGCAGGGGAAAGTCCGATTTATCCCTTATGTCGTGACAGGGGTAAAATCAACTTGAAAAGTTAATTGGCTCCTCAAGCAGCTCAGTTACTAGGGCTGCGATCTGGGATCGCTCACTTCGGGTCAAGGTGATATGGGCGAAGAGCGGGTGACCCTTGAGGGACTCAACCACCGCAACCACACCATCATGGCGGCCCACCCGCAGGTTATCCCGCTGGGCGATGTCATGGGTAAGGATCACTCGAGAGCCCTGGCCGATTCGGGAGAGAACAGTTAGTAGGACGCCCCGCTCCAAGGATTGGGCCTCATCAACAATTACAAAGGAGTCATGCAGAGAGCGACCTCGGATATGAGTTAATGGAAGAACCTCAATTAATCCTCGTTCAATCACCTCATCAATTACCTGCTGGCTTACCAACGCCCCCAGGGTGTCAAAAACCGCCTGGGCCCAGGGCGACATCTTTTCATTTTCACTTCCCGGCAAATAGCCAAGCTCCTGCCCACCAACTGCATAAAGTGGACGAAAGATAACTACCTTTTTATGTAGTCGTTTCTCTAGCACCGCTTCAAGTCCAGCAGACAGTGCCAAGGCACTTTTTCCCGTTCCAGCCCGTCCTCCTAAGGAGACAATTCCAATTTCATTGTCAAGCAAAATATCCAGCGCCACCCGCTGTTCGGCGCTTCGCCCATGCAATCCAAATGCTGCTCGATCGCCTCGAACTAATTGCAGATGTTTGTCTGGAGTTACTCGAGCTAACGCACTTCCTTTTTCAGAGTGCAGGACAACTCCAGTGTGACAAGGATGAGTTTTTGCTAACTCATGGGCAATCCGATCCTTCTCATAGAGTGCGTCGATAATTGTTGAACCAACACTTTCTTCAACCATGCCAGTCCAACCACTACTACTAGCAAGCTCTGCTCGATACTCCTCCGCCTCAACTCCAACAGAGGATGCCTTGACCCGAAGTGGTAAATCTTTAGTAACTAAAACAACCTTTCGGCCATCTGCCATTAAGTTTTTAGCGATCGCTAAAATTCTTGAATCATTTGAACCATCTCGCAAAAAGCCCGCAGGTAGTTTTGAAACATCTGAATGATTTAATTCAACCGCTAATGATCCACCCACATCATTGATAGAGATTGGATGGTCTAATCTGCCGCTTTTAACCCGCAGATCATCTAGAGTGCGAAGAGCGGCTCGGGCAAAGTAACCAAGATCTGGATGATCACGCTTAGTCTCAAGCTCACCAATTACGGTGATTGGGATGATTACTTCATGTTCGGCAAATCGAGTTAGCGCAACTGGATCAGCAAGCAGCACGCTGGTATCTAAAACATATGTGATTCGAGCAGGATTTGATTGGGTAGATACTGACTTTAAGACAATAGATTCATTAGCCAAGTTCTATCATCGCAATCTGTTTAATTGTGCTCAAGGTTTGGAAGATGAGGTAAACGGTAAATCAGGAGCGTTAATTTTTTGCGATGACACGCAAGGTTTAAAGGTTAAGTTTAGGTAAAGGAGAGAGTCAAAAGGCTACGCGGCTTCCTGCTTTACCTTTCGTTCAATCCAAATTGAAGCAACTGGCAGGGTGCCGGCAAGTAAAAATAGGCCGGTACTGATTAAAGTTTTTCGCTTGGCAATGCATAGGTGTAATGCTGCCAATAAATAGATCGGGTAGGTAAAGCCATGCACGATTGGAATCCAAATAAAGCGCTCATAGAAGGTGGCATCTGAGAGTAAGTATTTAGCAGGCATATATACAAACCAAAGCAGCAGAGACATTACTCCGGCCCAAATAGCCATCACACGAAATCTAAGGATTACACCATTCATTTTTTTACTCCGCTCTTTAAAACTTTCTTTGGTTTTCTAAATTGTGGAAACAGTGGCGCGATTAAGAGTAGCGCGCCCATGAACCACCAGACCACTACATAAGAGATGTGTTGCCAGTAAAACCCTGCAACCTGTTGAGATATCTGTGGGGTTGGTATAAATGAGGTATTGCTACTGCTCTTGCCGCCAATCTTCTCAGACTGCAAAACAATATATCCATCATATAAAAATGGATTCTCCTTACTTACAACTAATGCTGGATCAATTCGGGATAGCTCACCAGGTTTTGCAAATGCTCGATCCACATTTTGTCTCGGATACAGCCGGCCCGTGAGATAGATATCTGAATTAATTACATCCAACGGCTCACTTGCTACCCCGCGCACCACCAGGACCGAGTGGCCGCTACTTAACTTAAGTAATCTGACATCTAGGTTAGCTAATTTACCTTCTGATATTTTTTGATCCCGAGCAATATAAGGGGTTGAGTAAATTCCCTCTGCATAAACAATTCGGTTGATTGCTTTAATTGGCAGGTTCATACCGGCGGATGCCACATCGGTTAAAGCGATTAAGGGCTGATCTGGTTTTACCGCAGTTGCCACATTCATCGCTTGCGCACGATGTAATTGCCACATGCCAAGTTCATAGGTTGAATAGATTAAAAGCAGCCAAATTGTAGTTAAGAATGTTAATCGAAATACTTTCTTTATTTTAAGCAAAATTACTCTTGATCTTTGCGATCTACTAATCTCTTATATCTTCGATAAAAGCTAATCATGAGAAATACCATTGCTAGGGTCAGAAAAATCATAGTAAGTGAGCCGGCAACTCCCACATCAAAATTTCTACTCTCGTCCATAACTACTTCACCCCTCTAGTAATGAGGTAAGCCTACTTAAGCATTCCTAAATGGTTCTACACTTATCACTGTGACCCATCCTAAAGTTCTAACCGATCCTAGGCTAATGCAGCGTTATGGCATCAAGCCGGCTCACAGCAAGCGGTATCTACTCACTGGGTTTTTGGTATTAGCTGTAGCTTCTTGGTTTATTTGGAGCGGTTACAACGCAGCAAACCCTGCAGTTAGATCTGATTTAATTTCATTTAAAAATATTGATGATCAAAGCATTTCAATTACCTATTCAATTCAAGTTCGTGATCCAAATATTGATCACAGTTGTTCATTAATAGCTCGTGATCTTGAAAAGAATACAGTTGGTGAAGTTTCTGATCTGATGCCAGTTGGATCGTTATTGGCTGGCAAAAATCAGCGCACCGTTGTGATATCCACTCGTTTACCTGCGGTAAATGCAGGAATTTCAAGTTGCGAGTAACCTTTCCTACTTATGAATCAACCTACTCAAACCTGGCTAACCCAGGAAGCAGCCGATCGCCTGGCGGCAGAGCTTGCCGAACTAGAGGGTCCACTTCGTGCTGAAATAATTAAAAAGATTGAGACGGCACGTGCTGAAGGTGATTTGAAAGAAAATGGTGGCTACCACGCAGCACGTGAAGAGCAAGGCAAGATTGAAGGAAGAATTCGTCAACTAAAACATATGTTGGAACATGCACATATTGGAACACCGCCTGCAAGTGAATCTGGCGTGGTTGGTCTTGGCATGCTGGTAACAGTTGATATTGGCGGTGATGAACTTAAATTTTTACTTGGATCCCGTGAGATTTCAAGTGGTGATGTTGATGTTTACTCTGAAAAATCACCTCTTGGTGGTGCAGTCCTTGGGGCAAAAGTTGGCCAGACAGTTAGTTACACCGCACCTAATGGAAAGCAAATTGCAGTTGCAGTACTTGAGGCGCAACCCTTTATTTAATTACTTATTTGCTGAGTTACTGTATTTACGAATACTAAGTGGCACAAATATTGCCATAATAATCACCATATAAATTAATGACATCAGTAATGGATTTTCACTTGGAAAAGATCCAGCGGTTGCCCCAAATTGATTTTGTAAACCAAATAACTCTCGACATCCAGCCACCATGGTTGAAACTGGATTCCATTCAGCTACATACTGCAAAGGCTTTGGCATTCCGGTTGTTGGGGCGAAAGCATTTGATAAAAAGGTTAATGGGAAAACTGCAATGAAGGTAGCGTTTTGAGCAACTCGTTCTTCTCTTACTGATAATCCGATTAATACGCCAACCCATGACATTGCAAAACCAAACATAAATAAAAATAGAAATCCCAATGTAATTTTGAATAAACCAGATGATGGCCGCCAACCAACAACAAAGCCGGTTATTCCCATAGCAGCTAAGACCACAATATTTAATACGCCATCACCTAAGGTTCGGCCAAATACAACAGCAGATCTTGATATTGGCAGAGATCTAAATCGATCGATTAAACCTTTTTGCATATCTGCAGCCAATCCGACAGCAGTTGCTGCAAGGGTAAATGCAACAGTTTGCACAAAGATTCCAGGCATTAGTAATTGCACATAACCACCAGGTTGGCCAGTATCAATTGAGCCACCGAATACATACCTAAACAACAAAACAAACATAATTGGTTGAATCGTTGAAAAGATTAAAACTTCAGGCACTCGGGCAAGTTGGAGTAACTGACGTTTAGTTATTACCAGTGCATCTGAAACTGCATTCATTATCTTCCACCTCGTTTTGCCTTAGGGTCTACTACCTCTTCAGTTTTTTCTTCAGCTACATGTCCAGTTAAAGATAAGAAAACATCGTCAAGTGATGGACGTTTAAGACCGATATCTAATGGGTGAATTCCTTTTTCATCAAGTAATTTTGCCGCTTCTATTAATGCTTTGCTACCAGTATTAACAGGGGCTGAAATTTGTCGAAGTCCCTCGTCAACATTTATCGCACTACCGCTTATCTTTGCAACAATTTCTTTAGTTGCAGCTAGATGTTGGTTTTCAACTACAATCTCAAGTCGCTCACCACCTACCTGTTTTTTTAAAGCATCAGATGTGCCACGGGCAATTACCTTTCCATGATCAATTACTGCAATCTCATCTGCAAGATGATCTGCCTCTTCTAAATATTGAGTTGTTAATAACAAGGTAACGCCACCTTTTACTAACTCATCTATAACTCCCCACATATCTTGACGTCCTCTTGGATCAAGCCCAGTAGTTGGTTCATCTAAAAATAAAACTTTTGGCTTAACAATTAATGAGGCAGCTAGATCAAGTCGCCGTCTCATACCACCGGAGTAAGTTCTGATTGGTCTTTTTGCTGATTCAGTTAATGAAAATTGTTCAAGCAATTCAACTGCTCGCTCTTTAGCTGCCTTTGAAGATAAATGATAAAGCCGGCCAAACATAATCAAGTTATCCCAGCCAGTTAATGTTTCATCAACGGCTGCATATTGACCAGATAATCCAATTATTTTTCTAACCTCATCTGGATGTTTTAAAACGTCAATTCCAGCAACAGTTGCACTTCCAGAATCTGGAGCAAGTAAGGTGGCAAGAATTCTGACGGTTGTAGTTTTACCTGCACCATTTGGGCCAAGCACGCCTAAAACTGTTCCTTCTTCAACATCAAGGTTTAATCCATCAAGGGCTTTAACTTTGCCTTTGTTATAGGTCTTTGCTAAATTTTCAGCAATTACAGCCTTCATGCGCAAGATCCTATTCTAAAGTTGGGTAGACTTGGAATATCAGCTCAGTTTATTAGGTTAATCAGAGGTCTAGTAAATCTAAATTAGAGACAGGAATACTATTCAATGGCCAAATCTAGAGATATATCCGCTCCAAAGTCAGGCGAAAGTAGCGGTCCACTTACCCATAAAGAAATCATGATCGTATTGAGCGGTCTCATGACCGGCATGTTGCTTGCTGCGTTAGATCAGACAATTGTCTCGACGGCGCTGAAAAATATTGTTGAAGACTTTAATGGTTTGAATCACTATACCTGGGTAGTAACTGCATATCTTCTAACGTCAACAGCATCAACACCACTTTACGGAAAAATCTCAGATCTTTATGGTCGACGTCCAGTATTTCAGTTTGCGATTATCACATTTTTAATTGGTTCATTCTTAGCTGGTGCTTCTCAAAATATGACTCAGCTTATTTTCACTCGTGCGCTGCAAGGCTTAGGTGCTGGTGGATTAATGGCACTTACATTCGTAATTATTGGTGACATTGTCTCCCCACGTGAACGTGGAAAGTATCAAGGTTACTTTGGTGCAGTTTGGGGACTTTCTTCAGTTGCAGGTCCTTTACTAGGTGGATTTTTCTCAGACCACGCAACAATTCTAGGCATCACTGGATGGCGCTGGATTTTCTACATCAACCTTCCATTTGGAATTTTGGCTCTAGTTATTACATCTGCAGTTTTACACATTCCAAAAGTTAAGCGTGAGCATAAGATTGATTACTTTGGTGCTTTAATTTTGGTTTTAGCGGTGAGCGCAGTTTTATTAGCAGTCTCTGTTTATGGGCCAGAAGATGGTTGGACAGATTCAAGAACATTAACTGTCTTTGGATTAGGAATTTTCTTAACGTTATTCTTCCTTTGGCAAGAAACTCGCGCAAAAGAACCTATTTTGCCTTTGCGTCTTTTTAAGAATCACACTTTCTCACTCACCTCAGCATTAGGTTTCATTATCGGTGCCGGTATGTTTGGTGCGATTGTTATGTTGCCACTTTACTTACAGGTAGTTAAAGGTAATTCAGCTACTTCAGCTGGTCTAAAGTTAATCCCATTAATGCTTGGCATTGTTTCAATGTCAATATTCAGCGGCAAAAGAATCACTACAACTGGAAGATATAAAATATTCCCAATAGTTGGCGCAGCGATAATGACTTTGGGCTTAATTTTGATGTCAACCTTAAATGAAACTACTTCATTTGGCATACTTTCAATTTATGCAATTATGGTTGGGGCCGGTCTTGGATTATCAATGCAAACGATTGTGATCGCATTGCAGAATTCAGTTGACTTCCAGGATATGGGAATTGCTACCTCCTCAAATACCTTCTTTAGGTCTTTAGGTGGAGCCTTCGGTACTGCAATATTTGGAACAATATTTAGCAACCGGGTTGCTTATTATCTACAAGATAATATTGCGTCATTGCAAAATACCGATCCACAATCTCTAACTGGATTTGATCCGGCGAAGTTAAAGGAAATTACGACAAATACTTCTGTAATTACTTCTTTGCCACCAGTCATTAGAGAAACCGTTCTTCACAGCTTTGCTCAAACCTTCCATATGGTATTTCTTGCAGCTGCTCCCGTTACTTTTATTGGTTTCGTGCTTGCGTTCTTCTTAAAAGAAAAACCATTGCAAAGTAGCACCGCGCACCATGCGGCAAAAAGTGAAGCAGCTGGTGAGGCGGTAGGTTAAATCAAGTCAAACAGATTTAGCAGAAATCCTTTCGCGGAGCTTCCGCGAGAGGTTTCTGTTTTATCTGCCGTTGCTTTTTTTGTCGCAGTTGGCTTTGGTTTAATAATCCCAGCAGTACCAATTTTTGCCTCATCATTTGGCGTAAGTAAAACCGCAATTGGATTAATAATCTCTAGCTTTGCAATTATGCGGTTTTCATCTGGCTTAATTTCTGGAAAATTAGTTGATAAATTTGGTGAGCGAGCAGTCCTTGGCTTTGGGTTATTTATGGTTTCCTTTTTTACCTTCCTTACCGCCCTCTCTCAAAGCTACGCACAACTTTTAACATTTAGAACGCTGGGTGGACTTGGTTCATCTATGTTTTCAGTATCTGCTGGTTCACTGTTGATGAGATCGGTCAGTGATGATTATCGCGCCAGAGCGCAATCTTTATATAACGGGGGCTTTTTAGTTGGTGGAGTTGCCGGGCCTGCATTTGGTGGAATCCTTACTGGTATTTCACTTCGAGCACCGTTTTTTGTTTACTCAACCACGTTAGCAATGGCTGGTACAACTGCATTGGTTTTTTTAAGTGAAAAACGGTTGGGAGTTAAGGTTGATACACCTACTAGCAAAATTGGGCAAACGACATTAGGCCAGGCATTAAAACTTCGCCCCTACCAGATTGCTTTGGTGTTAGCCTTTTTAAATAATTGGGTTTTATTTGGATTACGTTCATCTATTTTGCCGCTCTTTGTTACCGAAAAACTTAATTCCACAGCATCAGTTGCGGGCTTAGGTATAACTATTGGTGCGTTAATCCAAGGAATATTTCTACTTAGAGCTGGCCGATTTTCTGATGAAAAAGGACGAAAAGCTGCTCTCCTATTCGGTAGCACATTTGTTTTATTTGGAATATTAATGCTTTCATTTACTACCAAGCCAACTCTTTACTTTATTTCAATGGCGTTATTTGGTTTAGGGGGTGCTTTTGTTGGAACAGCACCTGGCAGTGTGGTTGGTGACATTATTCGCGGTCGTGGTGGTCAGGTAATTGCAGCATGGCAAATGGCAGGAGATGCCGGAATGATTGTTGGGCCAGTCTTAGTTGGATTTTTAACTGACAATTACAGTTACCAAACTGCATTTTTATTCTCAGCTGGTATTTGGGTTTTTGCAATTTTATTAGCCACAGTTCTACCAGAGACTAGATTGTCACACTTAAAAACAGATTTGATTATTGATAAAAACAATCAGGAGCTGTGATCGCTCACAGCTCCTGATTGGAAATGATTTTACTTATCGATCGTTACGCAAGATTGAAAGTAGGCGTAATACCTCAAGATATATCCAAACGATCGTTACCATCAAGCCAAATGATGCTCGCCAAGATTCTTTCTCTGGCACTCCAGCAGCAACACCTTTCTCAATTTGATCGAAATCAAGGACTAGGAAGAAGCTAGCTAGTGCAACACCGGCAACAGCAAGCAGAAGTCCAAGACCTGAAACTCCATAAAAGCCGTAGCCTTTTCCAACACCAAAGAATGATGCAATTAATGAAACAAAACCAAGAATAAAGTAACCAATTGCTGCACCCATTACTGCACGAGTAAATTGTGGAGTCGCACGAACTCTGCCGCTGCGATACATAAACAACACACCAGCAAAAGCCGCGATGGTTCCAATTACTGCTTGGCTAACAATTCCTGGGTAGAAAGTTTCGTAGTAGTGACTTAATGTGCCAAGGGCTAAACCTTCTAGAGCTGCATATGTAATTACTAATCCAGGCTTAATAGTTTTACTAAAACTAATTGCCATAGCAATACCAAATGCACCTAAGAATCCAATTAATAATGCGCCTTGTCCAAGATTTGCACTCCAAGCTAGCGCACCAACCACAACTAATATTGCAAATAAAAATCCAGTTTTCGCAACGACATCTTCAATTGTCATGCGACCTGTGCGGATTGATGAGGCTGCGGGAGCGTTATAGCTTTGCTCTAGTTGATCAACCTGCATGTTATTAGGTTGATTAAATGCCTTGCCAAGTACAGGGTTTGAGCTTTTCATCCATCTCCTTCTATAGAAGTAAGTAGTGAGGTAGTTCTGGTTTTACTTACTTAGGTAGTAAACAAATATTAATGATTTCAGATTCCCACTGCTATTCCCACCAGCCAGTTGAAACTTAATCTTTGCTGAAGATTCGCAGGAATTGAGCGTGCCCCCGGTGGGGGTCGAACCCACACTTGTGCGATTTTAAGTCGCATGCCTCTGCCATTGGGCTACAGGGGCGAATCTT
>Ga0214919_10000507_pt1 | contig 66427 bp, 67 predicted proteins | sample LL1503_MetaG_FD_177994 | JGI IMG/M metagenome (GOLD analysis project Ga0214919, IMG submission 177994) | Freshwater microbial communities from Lake Lanier, Atlanta, Georgia, United States - LL-1503 | ecosystem: Environmental > Aquatic > Freshwater > Lake | place: USA: Georgia | collected... | reverse complement strand
TTCTCGCCCGGGCAAACCGTGTGGTTTTTGCAAATTGCCGCCATGTTGGTTTTAGCGCATGCCTTGCGGCGCACGCGCAGCGCGCGGGAGGCGTTTTTCGTCGGACTTGTTTTTGACGCGAGCCTGCTGGGTGCGACCTTTTGGTGGCTTTTTGTCGCGCTGCACACCTATGGCGGCTTGGACCCGGTCTTGGCCGTAGCCGCCGTACTTGCGCTGGCGCTTCTATTGGCTCTGTATCTGGGTCTGGCCTGCGCCGCCTGGCGCGCATGGTTTAGCAGCACCGGCGCGGCGGGCGCTGCAGCTTTTGGCGCGCTGTGGATGGTGTCTGAAATGGCGCGCGGCACCTGGCTGACGGGGTTTGGGTGGGGTGCGGGCGGCTATTCGCACCTGAGCGGGCCTTTGTCGGTCTACGCGCCCTGGGTGGGGGTTTACGGCCTGGGCGGCTTGTCGGCGGGCTTGGCCATGGCCGTGGTGCTCTGGTGGAGCCCCAGCCGCGACGCTCAGCCGGGCGCTGGCCACCACCGAATGGTGCGAGCGCTGGCGCTGTTAGCCGTCTTGTGGGTCCCCTACGCCACCCAGAGTGCCTGGAATGGCTGGAGCCGCAGCAGCGGTGCGCTGTCGGTGACCTTGTTGCAAGGCAATATTGCGCAGAGTGAAAAGTTTGAGCCCGATACCGGCGTGGCCCGCTCACTGGGTTGGTACCGCGAGCAGCTGTTGTCGGCCACAAGCAGCGTGGTCGTGGCACCCGAGACGGCCTTGCCCGTGCTGCCGCAGGACCTGCCCGAGGGTTACTTGAACGGCTTAAAAGCGGATTTAGCGGCGTCCGGACGATCGGCCATCGTCGGCCTGCCGCTGGGCGACGCAACTCAGGGCTACAGCAACTCGGTGCTGGCCTTGGTGCCAGGAGCAGCGCAAGACCTGCGCTACGACAAGCACCATCTGGTGCCGTTTGGCGAATTCATTCCACCAGCTTTTCGGTGGTTTACCGATCTGATGCACATCCCCCTGGGGGACTTTCAGCGTGGCGCACTCGGCCAGGCATCTTTTGCTGTGCAGGGTCAGCGCTTGGCGGCCAATATTTGCTACGAGGACTTGTTTGGCGAAGAGCTGGCCACGCGCTTTAGTGACGCGGCGCTGGCGCCCACGGTGTTTGTCAATGTCAGCAACCTGGGTTGGTTTGGCAACACTGTGGCCATCGACCAGCACCTCAATATTTCACGCATGCGCGCGCTGGAGTTTCAGCGGCCGTTTGTGCGCGCCACCAATACTGGCGCTACGGTCATTCTGAACCACCAAGGGCAGGTGCAGGCGTCAATGCCCCGTTTTACGGCGGGCGCGTTGGTGGGCCAGGTGCAGGGCCGCGAGGGGCTAACGCCTTTTGCCTGGTGGGCTTCAAGCTGGGGATTGTGGCCTTTGTGGTTGGTCGCCTTTGCGGTGCTGGCGCTGGCCCGCAGGTCGCGGCGCTAGGCAGGCATTGCAGGGCCCATGCGCACCAGGCGACCCGGGCGCGCGGGCGTGATCCTGCCCTGGGCTTGCACTTGCTCGCCGGCCACCCAGGTGGCCACGTAACCGCTGGCGTGTTGCACAAACCGCCGTCCGCCAGCGGGTAAGTCGCGCACCAGGGCGGGCAAGGGCAGTCCGATCCGGGCGGGGTCGATGGCGTTGAGGTCGGCGCGCATTCCCGCCGCGATCACGCCCCGGTCGTTCAGGCCCAGGTAGCGTGCGTTGCGCCGCGTCATCATTTCCACCGCCTGCGCCAAGGGCATGGCCTGCGCGCCACTCTGCGCAACCCAGTGGCTGAGCATGAAGGTGCTGAAGCTGGCATCACATACCGTGCCCACATGGGCTCCGGCGTCGCTCAGGCCACTCAGCGCGCGCGGGTGGTCGAGCATGGTGCGTACCGTGGCCAGCGACCCGTCGTTGTAGTTGAAGATGGGGAAGTAGACCAGGCCGTCGCCGCCGTTTGCGCACAGGTAGTCGTACAAGGACTCCAGCGCCGAGGTGCCAGATTGGCGCGCCCGTACATAAAAGCTGTGCACCACGGTGGGCGCGTAGTCAGGCTGCTGGCCCAGCGGGAACATGCGTGCACTGATGCGCTCGATCTGGCCCAGCAAAATGTCCACCAGTGGCGGGACTGCGCTGCCGTCGCCGGCCAGAGGTTCCGATTCTTCCGCCAGGATGCGGGCCTTGCGTTCTGGCTCGCGCAGCGCCGCAGCGCGTTCGGCCAGGGGCAGGTGCGCTAGCTCTTTGTAGCCAGGAAAGCCCATAAAGGGGTGAAAACTGGCGTCCAAACCCGTGATCACGCCAATGCCGCGCGCGGCGGTTTGAAGATACAGCGGCACGCCCGCGCGCACCGCCGCCTCGACCCGCGCCTGGATTTGGTGGAACTGTTCGCCGCCCGGGTCGCGCTGCAGCCAGGTCAGGGAGAGTGGCCGACCACTGGCACGCGCCAGTGCCTCCACCAGGTCGAACTCAGCATCGAAATCGGCGGGCCCCTGCAAGAGGTTGTAGTCACTCACCACTTGCACCACACCGTGGTTCAAGCCCTCAAACGCACGTGCCAGGCCAGTCAGCTCTTGGGCGCTGGCATTGGCAGCCGGCGTATCCTTTCCCTCAGATGTGCGGTGGTTGTCGCTGCGTCCGGTGCTCAGGCCTGCTGCTCCGGCTTTGAGCGCTTCACGCAATAGGGCTCGCATGTCGTCAATCTCTTCGGCCGTAGCTGCGGTGTGTGCCAGGGCGCGCTCGCCCATTACATACATGCGCAAGGGGTCGTGCGGCACTTGTACCAGGTAATCCAGGCTGCGCGGAGTGGCCGCCAGCGCGTCCATGTACTGGGGAAAACTTTCCCAGTTCCAGCGGATGCCTTCGTGCAAGGCGGCGCCAGGAATGTCTTCCACGCCTTCCATAAGTTTGACCAGATCGTCCTCGTGCCCTTGGCGCACCGGTGCAAAGCCCACGCCACAGTTACCCATCACCACCGTCGTCACGCCGTGGTAGATGCTGGGGGTAAAGCAGTCGTCCCACGTGGCTTGGCCGTCGTAGTGGGTATGGATGTCGATAAAACCGGGTGTGACCCACAGACCCTGCGCTTGCAGCGTTTGCTGGGCTGCGGCGGTGACGGTGCCCACTTGGACAATGCGTCCGTCGCGCACCCCCACGTCGGCCACATAGGGCGTAGCACCCGTGCCGTCGACCACGGTACCGCCCTTAATCAGCCAGTCGAGCATCTTTTTGTCTCCAGATAAGGGCCAGCGCCATGCCGCTGACGATGTGCCACATGCCCCACAGACTGGCCAGCGTCACCATCCCTAGGTCGCTGTTGAACTGCAGCGCAATGATGCCCAGCGCCAGGCCTGAGTTCTGCATGCCACCTTCGATCACCACGGCTCGGCGGTCGCGCTCGCTCACGCGCATGGCCCAGGCGGTGATCCAGCCAAACGCCAGGCCGCTGGCGTTGTGTAAAACCACGATCAGCAACATCGGCAACAGACCCAACGTGAGCAACTGGCGCTCTTTGATCAGCCCGGCGATGATGAACAGCACCAGCGCGGCCACTGCAAAATTGCCCAGCGGTTTGCGAATGCGTGCGGTCAGCGATGGCAAACGGTGTGAGGCGGCCAGCCCCAGCGCCATGGGCACGGCCAGCAGCAGCAACAGGCTCCACCAAATGCCGGCAGGGTCAATCGCCAGCGTTTGCAGCCAGGCGGCGGTGTTGGGGTTGGTGGCCACCATCCAGCTAAAGTTAAACGGCGTGGCAAACAGCGCAATCACACTGGCCACGGCCGAGATGCTCACCGACAAGGCGGTATTGCCCCGGCCAAAGTGGGTCACCACATTGCTCAGGCTACCGCCCGGGCAGGCGGCCACCAAAATCATGGCGGCTTCGACGTTGGAGGGCAAATCCAATACCAGCGTGGCCAGCCAGGTGGCAACGGGTAGCAAGATGAACTGCGCAATCAACCCACAGACCACGGCCCCGGGCGATTGCGCCACGCGGCGAAAGTCATCGAGCCGCAGCTCCAGCGCGACGGAAAACACCATGGTCGCCAAGACCAAACCCAAAACCAGTTGCTGTGCGCCCATCGAATCCTCCGATGGGAAAAGGATAGCGTAGGCAATGGCCTCTAAAATCAAGGGTTTACGCGCATTCACATGGCCTTATTGGCTCCGTGCCGACCGGTCGGTGCGTGGCTTCCTCTGACTCCCCAGCCCATGAAGACCTTCCAGCAAATCATTTTGACGCTCCAGTCCTATTGGGACGCCCAAGGCTGCGCGCTCTTGCAGCCCTACGACATGGAAGTGGGCGCGGGCACCTCGCACACCGCCACCTTTTTGCGCGCTATTGGCCCTGAGCCCTGGAAGGCCGCCTATGTGCAACCCAGCCGCCGCCCCAAAGACGGCCGCTACGGCGAAAACCCCAACCGCCTGCAGCACTACTACCAATACCAAGTGGTGATGAAGCCCGCCCCCGCGAACATCCTGGACCTGTATCTGGGCTCGCTCGAAGCGCTGGGTTTTGACCTGAAGCAAAACGACATCCGCTTTGTGGAAGACGACTGGGAAAACCCCACCCTGGGCGCCTGGGGCCTGGGCTGGGAGGTCTGGCTCAATGGCATGGAAGTCACGCAGTTCACCTACTTCCAGCAGGTCGGCGGCATCGACTGCAAGCCGGTCACTGGGGAGATCACCTATGGTTTGGAGCGCCTGGCCATGTATTTGCAAGGGGTGGACAACGTCTACGACTTGGTCTGGACCGACACGGGCTCACCTTCACACGCAGCGGGCGAGCGTGGGGGCAAGATTTTTTATGGGGACGTTTACAAGCAAAACGAGGTGGAGCAGTCCACCTACAACTTCGAGCACAGCGATACCGACTTTTTGTTCACCGCCTTTACCGCGCACGAAAAACAGGCCAAGCACCTGATTGGCGTGCCGCTGGCGCTGCCCGCCTACGAGCAGGTGCTCAAAGCGGCCCACAGCTTTAACTTGCTGGACGCGCGCGGCGCCATCAGCGTGACCGAGCGCGCGGCCTATATGGGCCGCATCCGCAACCTGTCGCGCGGCGTGGCCCAGTGCTACCTGGATAGCCGCGAGCGCCTGGGCTTCCCCATGGCGCCGCGCGAGTGGATTGCGCAGATGCCGCCCAAAGCCCCAGCCACCAGCGCGTCCGAATGAAGGCAGGAACCCCGAACATGACCATGCATAACCTGCTTGTTGAACTCTTGGTGGAGGAGCTGCCACCCAAAGCGCTGAAGAAACTTGGTCTGGCCTTTGCAACGGTGCTGGCCGACAGCCTGAAAACCCAGGGTCTGGCTGCAGCCAACGCCGTGGTGGCTGACTTTGCCTCGCCGCGCCGCCTCGCGGTACACCTGAGCGGCGTGTTAGCCCAGGCCCCCGACAAAGCCGTGTCGCAAAAACTCATGCCTGTGGCTGTGGGCCTGGACGCGGCTGGCAATGCCACGCCTGCGCTGCTGAAAAAGCTGCAAGCCGTGGGTGCCGACGCTTCCGCGGTGCCCGGCCTCAAGCACGCCCCGGACGGCAAGGCCGAAGCCCTCTTTTTTGAAAGCACGGTGCACGGCGCTACGCTGGTCCAGGGCCTGCAAAAAGCGCTGCACGAGGCGATCGCCAAACTGCCCATCCCCAAAGTAATGAGCTACCAGCTGGAGCGCGATTGCGAACTGCCCGGCTGGAGCACAGTGAGCTTTGTGCGCCCGGCGCACGGCCTGGTGGCCTTGCATGGCAACACCGTGGTGCCGGTCACCGCACTGGGCCTGCGGGCAGGCAATGCTACCCAGGGCCACCGCTTTGAGGCGGCCATGTCCCCGGTGGTGTTTGCCCACGCTGACGACTACGCCGCCACCCTGGCACGCGACGGTGCGGTGATTGCCAGCTTTGAACTGCGCCGTGTCGACATTGCGCGCCAGTTGCAGGCGGCCGCAGCCGCTTTGGGCGCGCAGCTGGTGGATTACGAGGAACTGTTGGTCGAAGTAACTGCTCTGGTCGAACGCCCGAATGTGCTGACCTGCAGCTTTGAGTCGGAATTTCTGCAAGTGCCGCAAGAGTGCCTGATTTTGACTATGAAGGCCAACCAAAAGTACTTCCCGCTGCTCGACGCCGCGGGCAAGCTGAGCAACAAATTCTTGGTGGTCAGCAACGTCAACCCGAACGACCCCAGCGCGGTGATTGGTGGCAACGAGCGCGTGGTGCGCCCCCGCCTGGCCGATGCCAAATTCTTTTTCGACCAGGACCGCAAAAAGACCCTGGAGTCGCGTGTGGAGGGCTTGTCCAAGGTCGTCTACCACAACAAACTCGGCAACCAAGGCGAGCGCATGGCGCGCGTCTGTGCCATCGCCCGCACCATCGGTCAGCAGCTCGGCGGCGATGCACTGGCCGAAAAAGCGGCGTTGGCGGCGCGCCTGGCCAAGACCGATTTGCTGACCGACATGGTGGGCGAGTTCCCTGAGCTGCAAGGCATCATGGGACACTATTACGCCATGAACGACGGGTTGGGTGAGGAGGTTGCAAAAGCGATCTCTGACCACTATTGCCCTCGTTTTGCGGGTGACTGGCTGCCAACCAATGATGTCGGCCTGGTGGTGGCACTGGCCGACAAGTTGGAAACACTGGTCGGCATGTTTGGCATTGGTAATGTGCCCACCGGCGACAAAGACCCGTTTGCGCTGCGCCGCCATGCACTTGGCTTGATTCGCATCCTGATTGAGCGCGACCTGGCGCTGGAGGTGACCTCCATTCTTCACATTGCGGTGCCCACCTTTGGCGATCTGATCACCGATGCCACGCTGGCGCTGGCCGACTTCATTTACGACCGCCTGGCTGGCAGCTTGCGCGAGCAAGGCTATAGCGCGCAAGAAGTGGACGCGGTGCTGGCTCTGCGACCCCAACGGCTGGGCGATGTGCCCAAGCGCCTGCTGGCGGTGCGCGCCTTTGCCGCCCTGCCAGAAAGTGCTGCCCTGGCGGCCGCCAACAAGCGCATTGGCAATATCCTGAAAAAGACCGACGGCGTGGACGCCCACGTCAGCCCGGTGTTGCTGCAAGAGCCGGCCGAGCAAGCTTTGTTCGCCGCCATGCAAACCGCGTTGCCCCAGGCTACAGCCTTGTTTGAAGTCGGCGACTACACCGCCAGCCTGCAAGCGCTGGCTGCGTTGCGTGCACCGGTGGACGCGTTTTTTGAGCATGTGATGGTCAACGCTGAGCAACTCGATTTGCGCCTGAACCGTTTGGGCTTGCTCAAGGGCTTGCATGCTGCCATGAACCGCGTGGCCGACCTCTCCAAACTGGCAACCTAGGCGAGCCCACCACCATGCACATCATGAAAATTTGCATCCTGGACCGCGATGGCACCATCAACGCGGACCGTGATGATTTTGTCAAGTCTGTCAACGAGTGGCAGCCTCTGCCCGGCGCGCTGGAGGCTATCGCCCGCATCAACCACGCCGGCTGGCATGTGGTGGTGGCGAGTAACCAGTCGGGCCTGGGACGTGGCCTGTTTGACGTAGCCGCGCTCAACGCCATTCACGCCAAGATGCACAGCATGCTCGCCGCTGTGGGTGGCCGCATTGACGCGGTGTTCTACTGCCCGCATGCGCCCGAAGAGGCGTGCACCTGCCGCAAGCCCGCGCCGGGCCTTTTTGAGCAAATTGCCGAGCGCTACGGTGTGTCCCTGGCGGGCATGCCCTCAGTGGGCGACTCGGCGCGCGACCTGGTGGCGGCCGTGGCCGTGGGTTGTGCGCCGCACGTGGTGCTGACTGGCAAAGCCGCTGGCTTTACCGCTCAAAGCTTGCCAACTAGCTACCCAGTGCACACCGTGGTGCACGCCGATTTAGCGGCTTTTGCTGATTACTTGGTAGCCCAGACTTAGGTCAGGCCGCTGGCACATTGTTATCCACGAGGTAAATTGCCGATGTCCTTTATTCGTTCGGTCTTGCACATGCTGTGGATGGTGCTCACGGTGATTCCCTGGGCCACGGTGCTCATCCTCGTGTCAATTTTTGTCCGCGGCGACCGCCTATGGTGGGTGGCCGCGGGCTGGCTGCGCTGCGCGATTTTTGGTGCGCGCTTTATCTTGGGCATAAAGGTCCGAGTCACTGGCATGGAGCATCTGCCTGTGGGCAAGAACAGCGGGGCGATTTTGCTGGTCAAGCACCAGTCCACGCTAGAGACCTTTTTGCTGCCCGCACTGATGCCGCACCCGCTGGCCTTTGTGTTTAAAAAAGAGCTGCTTTACGTGCCCTTTTTTGGCTGGTCCATGGCCCGGCTGGACATGATCCACATCGACCGCAGCCTGCGCGCGCGCGCCTTTGCCAAGGTGGTGTCGCAGGGCAAAGAGCTACTGGCGCGTGGCGTGTGGGTCATCATGTTCCCCGAGGGTACGCGCATCCCTCGCGGCCAAAAAGGCGAATACAAGTCCGGCGGCACGCGGTTGGCGATTCAAACCGGTGTGCCGGTGTTCCCGATTGCGGTGAACTCGGCCACCTGCTGGCCGCGCAAGGCCTTTGTCAAGCACCCGGGTGTGGTCGATGTATCGATTGGCCCGGCCATCTCAGGCGAGGGTCGCCGCCCCGAAGAAATGATGCGCGAGGTGGAGGCTTGGATCGAGACCGAAATGCACCGCCTCGACCCCGAGGCTTACGCCACCGCTTGAACCCTAAAGGCATCGCGTGCACCCCTTGCTACGCTACACGCTGGATTTGTTCGATCCCCAGCCCGAGCGTGCCCCGGTGTCTGGCGCACCAGGCGGACGTGCCAAACCTTCCCAACCCGTACCAAAGCCTGACCGCCAGGCGCTGCCCGTAAGCTCCGCGCCGGTGCCGGGCGCCCAGTTTTGTCACCCTCAGGCCACGCGCCAGGTGCATTTGGACGGGGTGCTGGTGGCTTATTCCCTGGTGCGCGGCAAGCGGCGCACCATTGGCATGGTGGTCGGGCCCGATGGTCTGGGTGTGCGCGCGCCGCGCTGGACGCCCTTGGTGGAGATTGATGCCGCCTTACAGGAAAAGGCAAAGTGGATCGTTCGCAAGCTGCGCGAGACACGCGATCGCCAGGTGCAGCAAATCCAGACCCGCATCGAGTGGCGCGACGGCGCACAGTTTCCCTATCTGGGCGGTACGGTGCAGTTGCACCTGGACCCCAGCCACCGCTTTGTCGGCGCGGGTGCCCAGCTAGACGACGCGCACTTGGCCCCGCCTGATGGCACAACGGCGCATTTGCCCGGCGCCGCAGTGCGCCTGCTGCGCGTAGCCTTGCCGCCCACGGCCAGCGCCGCGCAAATCCGTGACGCCGTGCAGGCCTGGCTGATGCGCCAGGCCCTGGACCTGTTTGCGCAGCGCCTGGCGCACTTTGGCCCCTTGTTGCAAGTGCAGCACAAGCGTCTGGCGCTCAGCAGCGCGGGCACCCGCTGGGGCAGCGCCCGAAGCGACGGCTCCATCCGCCTGAACTGGCGACTCATGCACTTTGGCTTGCCGGTGATCGACTACGTGGTCGCCCACGAGCTCAGCCACCTGCGGGTGATGAACCATAGCCCGCTGTTTTGGGACACGGTGCGCAGCGTGGTGCCGGATTACCCGGTGCTGCGCGGCGCGCTCAAAACCGAACTCGCGCCTGTGTGGTGAGCGCCACGCCGCGCGCTTGAGCCAGCGGCTTTAGGCCGTCCCCTTTAGCGCAAAGCGGTACACCCCGTCCTCGTCCAAGCGGCGTTGCAATTGGCCTTCAAACCACAGCAGGTGCAAATGCGCCACGGCTTCGCCCATGGCGAAGGTCATCTGGTGCAAATCGAGCTCGCGTTTGAACATCACCGGGATGATGTCGCGCGCGCTGCACGGCGCTGCGGCGCAGGCCTGCATCACCTCGGCCAGGCGGTCGCGGTGGTGGTCGTGCAACTGGCCGATGCGGGTGTGCAGGCCGGTAAAGGGCTTCCCGTGGGCGGGCAGGGTGAGGGTTTGTTCGGGCAGGTCGGCAAAGCGGTCAATCGAGTCCAGGAACAAGCGCAGCGCGTTGGACTCGGGCTCTTGCTCGTAGACGCTGACGTTGGTCGAGATGCGCGGCAGCATCATGTCGCCGCCGATCAGCACCTGCAGCGCATCGCAGTACAGCGCAATGTGCTCGGGCGCGTGGCCATAGCCGCTGATGCAGCGCCAACTTCTGCTCCCGATGTGCAGCAGTTTGCCGTCCATCAAGCGGCAGTAGCTATCGGGCATGGACGGCACCATGGCCGGAAAGTAGTTGGTGCGGGCGCGGATTTTTTCCACCGATTCCGGGTCGGTCAGGCCGTGTTGGGCAAAGTAGGCTGCTGAGCGCTCGCCGCCAAAGCCGTTGTCACCCAGGCAAGCCATGCGCGCCACTTGGTAGTCGGTGGCGCTGATCCATAGGGCCACGTTCCAACGCTGGCACAGCCAGTGCGCCAGGCCAATGTGGTCGGGGTGCATGTGGGTGGCAATTACCCGCAGGATCGGCAGGCCTTCAAGTTCGTTGGCAAAAATCGCCTCCCACTGGGCCTTGGACTCGTCGCGGCTGATGCAGCAGTCCACCACGCTCCAGCCGTCTACCGGGCCGGTTTCACTCATCTGCGTGTCGCGCAGCAGCCACAGGTTGATGTGGTTGAGCGCAAACGGCAGTCCCATGCGGATCCACTTGATGCCGGGTGCAACCTCGATGCAGCGGCCCTGTTCGGGCAGTGCATCGCCCAGGGGGTAGTGGAGTTGCTGTTCGAGTGCGTTCATGGGCTCACTTTTATGCTTCATAATTGACGTTTACGTAAACGTCAACTGTGGCGATTGTAGACAGCACCGACTGTGGCCCCTGTCGCCTCGGTTTACCCACTTTCACAGGCTTTTTTGGACTCTTCGGACCATGGCATGAGCACCACTTTCAGCATCGGCGACCTGGCCCGCGAGTTTGACCTGACCACACGCGCCATCCGGTTTTACGAGGACCTGGGGCTCTTGCAGCCCGAGCGCACCGGTCCGCTGGGGCGCAACCGGGTCTACAGCGTGCGCGACCGCACCCGGCTCAAGCTCACCCTGCGCGCCAAGCGCCTGGGCCTGAGCCTGACCGAGGCCAAGGACATTATTGAGACCTACGACAGCCCGCGCGACACCGGCATGCAGCTGACCAAGTTTTTGGCTGTGCTCGACGCCCACCGCGCCCGCATCGAGGAGCAAATGGCCGATTTGCAGGCGAACTTGGACGAAATCAAAGTCCACCAGCGTGAGGCCCGTGCCCTGTTGACAAAAACGGACTCCCCGACGACCACCACTACCGCGACCACCAAGACCGCCAAGGCCAAAAAAGCACCAGCGCGGACCGCCGATGCCCACTGAAACCCTAGCTTCCGATGCGCTCTGGCAGCGCATCCACAACAGCCTGAACCGCCAGGGGATGATGCTGCACTTGCAAGCCCGCCTGCTGCGCGTAGAACCCGGCTTGGTGGAAGTTGCCTTGCCTTATTCCGACCGCGTCACCCAGCAACAAAACGGCTTTCACGGCGGCGCCATGGGCGCGCTGGCCGATATTGCGGGGGGCTACGCCGCCTTGACGGTGGCCGCCGACGGCCTGGAAGTGACCACGGTGGAATACAAGATCAATTTTCTGGCCGCCTTCCAGGGCGGCGAGTTGCGCGCCACTGGCCGCGTGGTGCGTGCCGGGCGGCGCATCATCGTCACCACTGCCGACGTGGTGCATTTGGCTGCGGACGGAAAGCAAAGCCCTTGCGCCGTGATGCAACAAACCCTGACCACTGTGCCCGCCACTCCCTGAGGCCGTTGTGGCACCCGATTTGAACCCCGAAGGACTATCCCCATGAACAACTTGCCCGGCCTGGACTTTCAACTCGGCGAAGACGTCGACGCCCTGCGCGACGCAGTGCGCGAATTTGCACAAGCTGAGATCGCACCCCGTGCCGCCCAGATCGACAAACACGACCAGTTCCCCATGGACCTGTGGCAAAAAATGGGCAGCCTGGGCGTGCTCGGCATCACCGTGGGCGAGGAATACGGCGGCGCCAACATGGGCTACCTGGCGCACATGGTGGCCATGGAAGAAATATCGCGCGCCAGCGCCAGCGTGGGCCTGAGCTATGGCGCGCACAGCAATTTGTGCGTTAACCAAATCAAGCGCAACGGCAGCGAGGCGCAGCGCGCCAAATACCTGCCCAAGCTGATCAGCGGCGAACACGTGGGGGCGCTTGCCATGAGCGAGCCCGGCGCGGGCAGCGACGTGCTGAGCATGAAGCTGCGGGCCGAGGACAAAGGCGGCTACTACCTGCTCAATGGCAGCAAGATGTGGATCACCAACGGCCCCGACGCCGACACCCTGGTGGTTTACGCCAAAAGCGAACCCGAGCTGGGCGCGCGCGGCGTGACGGCCTTTTTGATCGAAAAAGGCATGCCCGGCTTCTCGGTGGCGCAAAAGCTCGACAAACTGGGCATGCGTGGCAGCCACACCGGCGAGCTGGTGTTCCATAACGTCGAAGTGCCCGCCTCCAACGTGCTCGGTGGACTGAACCAGGGTGCCAAGGTCCTGATGAGCGGGCTGGACTACGAACGCGCGGTGCTCTCAGGCGGGCCGCTGGGCATCATGCAGGCGGTGATGGACAACGTGGTGCCCTACATCCACGACCGCAAGCAGTTTGGCCAAAGCATTGGTGAGTTTCAGCTGATTCAGGGCAAGGTGGCCGATATGTACACCGTGCTGCAGGCCGGGCGCTCGTTTGCCTACATGGTGGCCAAAAACCTGGACGCGCTGGGCGCGGAGCATGTGCGCCGGGTGCGCAAAGACTGCGCCAGCGTGATCTTGTGGACGGCCGAAAAAGCCACCTGGATGGCCGGCGAGGGCGTGCAAATCTTTGGCGGCAACGGCTATATCAACGACTACCCGCTGGGCCGCCTGTGGCGCGACGCCAAGTTGTATGAAATTGGTGCTGGTACCAGCGAAATCCGGCGCATGCTGATCGGGCGCGAGCTGTTCGCCGAGACCATGTAATGTGGGGGTAAATGGCGATTCGTACACTGCGCCATATACCAACGAAAGCAACAGACCATGAGCACCGAACTGACAGAACTCTTTGACAAAAACCGCGACTGGGCTCGCAAGACCGAGGAGCGCGAGGCCGGCTTCTTTACCCGCTTGCTGCAACAGCAAAAGCCCGAGTATTTGTGGATTGGCTGCGCCGACAGCCGCGTACCGGCCAATGAACTGGTCGGCCTGCTGCCCGGCGAATTGTTTGTACACCGCAACGTGGCCAATTTGCTGGTGCACTCCGACCTTAACGCCTTGTCGGTCATCCAGTACGCGGTGGATGCGCTGGGCGTCAAACACATCATCGTGGTGGGCCACAGCAACTGCGGCGGCATCCGGGCGGCTATGAACAACCAGCGCGCCGGCTTGGTGGACAACTGGCTGCGCCACGTGCAAGACGTGCGCGACGCGCATGAAGACTTTCTGGCCAGCCTGCCCGAGGTCCATAGGGTGGACGCGCTGGTGGAACTCAATGTGCTGGAACAAGCCCGCAACGTCTGCCGCACCACCGTGGTGGCCGACGCCTGGCAGCGTGGGCAATCGGTGGTGGTGCACGGTTGGGTCTACGGCCTGCACAACGGGCTTTTGCAGGACATGTGCATTACTGCGGCCAGCGGCGACGAAGTGACACCTGCCTATGCGCGCGCACTCGAGGCTTTGAGCCAGCGCTGGGCGGCACGCCTGACAAACCCCTGAGCAGAGCCTTTGTCTATGTTTCCCACCCGCCTTGATTCCTCGGTTGCCTATGACATTGCCAAGGCGATGATGGACGGCTTTAACCGCCATTACCGCCTGTTTCGCACCGAGTCGGCGCGCGCCAAGCACCGATTTGAGACCGCCGACTGGCACGGCCAGCAGCGCGCGCAGCGCGAGCGTATCGAGTTCTATGACCTGCGGGTGCTCGAATGTTCTAACCGCCTGGAGCGCGAATTCAAGGCCGGCGAGCAGCCTATGGAGGTGTGGCAGCAAATCAAGCTGCATTACATCGGCCTGTTGGTGGACCACCACCAGCCCGAGCTGGCCGAGACCTTTTTCAACTCGGTCACCACCAAAATCCTGCACCGGGCCTATTTTCAGAACGACTTTATCTTTGTGCGCCCGGCGGTCAGCACCGAGTACATCGAAGACACCGAGGCGCAGTCGCGCCCCACCTACCGCTCCTATTACCCGAGCCTGGACACCATGGGCGAGGTACTGTTGCGCATGTTGCAAGACTTTGACCTGCGCCTGGGCTTTGACAACCTGGCGCGCGACGCCGCCTTGGTGGCAGCGGCCATGCAGCAGCGCCTGGGCGACGCCAAGCTGCGGGCCAACTTTCAGATCCAGGTGCTGTCAGGCCTGTTTTTTCGCAACAAGGGCTGCTACGTGGTGGGCAAGCTGATCAACGGTTTTAATGAATTCCCCTTCGCCTTGCCGGTGCTGCACAACAAGACTGGGCTGCTGGTCATCGACGCAGCCTTGTTTGGCGAAGAAGATTTGCTGATGCTGTTTAGTTTCGCGCGCGCTTACTTCATGGTGGACATGGAGGTGCCGTCGGCCTATGTGCAATTTTTGCGCAGCATGATGCCGCGCAAGCCACGCAACGAGATTTACAACGCGCTGGGTTTGGCCAAACAGGGCAAGACGCTGTTTTACCGCGACTTTTTGCACCACCTGCGCCACTCCACCGACAAGTTCCGCATCGCCCCCGGTATCAAAGGCATGGTGATGCTGGTGTTTGACCTGCCTAGTTTTCCGTATGTGTTCAAGATAATCAAGGATTTTTACCCGCCGCCCAAAGACACCTCGCGCGAGCAAATCAAGGGCAAATATCTGCTGGTCAAACAGCACGACCGCGTGGGCCGCATGGCCGATACGCTGGAATACAGCGAAGTGGGCTTTCCCCGTGACCGCTTTGACGACGAGCTGATCGCCGAAATTGAAAAATTCGCCCCTAGCCAGTTGCAAATCAGCGACCTCGACGGCGACGGCACGCAAGAGGTGGTGATTAAGCACGTCTACATCGAGCGGCGCATGATTCCGCTCAATATTTTCCTGCAAGAGGCCTTTGACGCCGGTGGCGCCAACCCGGCTGATGCCTCGCCCGAGGCGGCGCGGGCGCGCGAGCAGATCGAGCGCGGCGTGTTGGAGTACGGCAACGCCATCAAAGACCTGGTGGCAGCCAACATCTTCCCCGGGGACATGCTCTGGAAGAACTTTGGCATCACCCGCCACGGCAAAGTGGTGTTTTACGATTACGACGAGATCGAATACATCACCGACTGCAACTTCCGCCAGGTGCCCGCACCACGCAACGAAGAAGACGAAATGTCCGGAGAAATCTGGTACACGGTGGGCCCCAAAGACGTGTTCCCCGAGACCTTTGCCCCGTTTCTACTGGGCAACCCGGCGGTGCGCAGTGTGTTCATGAAGCACCATGGTGACCTGCTGGATGCGGCCTTTTGGCAAGGCCACAAAGACCGCATTGCTGCAGGCCACGTGCACGACGTGTTTCCGTATGACCGCGATAAGCGGTTCCCCCGCGCCTGACGGCGCCCAATTTTCAGGAGCAATGTGCCATGCAAGACCCCATCGTTATCGTCAGCGCCACCCGCACGCCCATGGGCGCGTTCCAGGGCGACTTTTCCAGCCTCGCCGCCCATGACTTGGGCGGTGCCGCCATCAAAGCGGCCATGGAGCGCGCCGGTGTGGCCCCCGCGCTGGTGGACGAAGTGCTGTTTGGCAACTGCCTCATGGCCGGTCAGGGCCAGGCCCCGGCGCGTCAGGCGGCTTTCAAGGGCGGCTTGCCCATCAGCGCGGGTGCGGTCACGCTGTCCAAGATGTGCGGCTCGGGCATGCGCGCGGCCATGTTTGCGCACGACATGTTGGCTGCGGGCAGCGCTAATGTGCTGGTGGCCGGTGGCATGGAAAGCATGACCAACGCGCCCTATTTGCTGCCCAAGGCGCGCGGCGGCTACCGCATCGGCCACGACCGCATTTTTGACCACATGATGCTCGATGGCCTGGAGGACGCCTACGAGGTCGGCCGCTCCATGGGAACCTTTGGCGAAGACTGTGCCGCCAAATTCGGCTTTACCCGCGCCCAGCAAGACGCGTTTGCCACCACCAGCGTGCAGCGCGCCCAGGCCGCGACGCAGTCGGGCGCATTTGCTGCTGAGATCGTGCCAGTCACCGTCAAAACCCGCGCAGGTGAGAGCGTGATCTCGATTGACGAAGGCCCCGGCAAAGTCAAGCTCGACAAGATCCCCACGCTCAAGGCCGCGTTCAAAAAAGACGGCACCATCACGGCAGCCAGCAGCTCCAGCATCAACGACGGCGCGGCTGCGCTGGTGATGATGCGTGCCTCCACCGCCGCCAAACTAGGTTGCAAGGCGCTGGCCAAAATCGTCAGCCACGCGGTGCACGCGCAAGAACCCAACTGGTTTGCCACCGCACCCGTGGGTGCCGTGAACAAGGCGCTGGCCAAAGCCGGCTGGGCGCTTAAAGACGTGGACTTGTGGGAAGTCAACGAAGCCTTTGCTGTGGTGCCTATGGCGCTGATGCACGACTTGCAAATCAGCCACGACATCGTCAACGTCAACGGCGGCGCCTGCGCTCTGGGCCACCCGATTGGCGCGTCCGGCGCCCGCATCATGGTGACGCTGATCCATGCGCTCAAGGCACGCGGCCTGACAAAGGGCGTGGCTACTTTGTGCATTGGCGGCGGCGAGGCTACGGCGGTGGCGCTGGAAATGCTGTAAGCGCACCCTTGCGCCGAAGTTCTTTTTTGCTTTTTCCGTTCCACCGCTAGGCCGCCATGCTTTTGACCCCCGACCAAGAATCCGTGCGCGACGCGGTGCGCGCGTTTGCCCAAGCCGAGCTGTGGCCGCACGCTGCGCGCTGGGACAAGGAACACACCTTTCCCAAAGACGTGCACAAGGGCCTGGCCGCGCTGGGCGCTTACGGCATTTGCGTGCCTGAAGAGTGGGGCGGCGCGCAGATGGACTATTTAACGCTGGCCGTGGTGCTGGAAGAAATCGCTGCCGGTGACGGTGGCACCAGCACGGTGATCAGCGTGACCAATTGCCCGGTCAACGCCATATTGCTGCGCTACGGCAACGCGGCGCAAAAGAAGCAGTGGCTCACGCCGCTGGCCCAGGGCGAGATGCTGGGTGCGTTTTGCCTGACCGAGCCGCATGTGGGCTCGGATGCATCCAGCCTGCGCACCACGGCGGTGAAGGACGGTGATGAATACGTGATCAACGGCGTCAAGCAGTTCATCACCAGCGGTAAAAACGGCGACGTGGCCATTGTGGTGGCAGTTACCGACAAGGGCGCGGGCAAGCGCGGCATGAGCGCTTTTTTGGTGCCCACCAAGGCGCCGGGCTATGTGGTGGCGCGCCTCGAAGACAAGCTGGGCCAGCACAGCAGCGACACTGCGCAAATCAATTTTGACAACTGCCGCATCCCGGCCGAGAACCTGATTGGCAAAGAGGGCGAGGGCTACGGCATCGCCTTGGGCGGCTTAGAGGGCGGGCGCATCGGCATTGCCGCGCAAAGCGTGGGCATGGCGCGCAGCGCGCTGGAAGTGGCCATCGCCTATGCCAAAGACCGCCAGAGCTTTGGCCAGCCCATCTTCAACCACCAGGCGGTGGGTTTTAGGTTGGCTGAATGCGCCACGCAAATCGAGGCGGCCCGCCAGCTCATCTGGCACGCCGCCGCCTTGCGCGACGCCGGCCGCCCCTGCCTGAAAGAAGCCGCCATGGCCAAGCTGTTTGCCAGCGAAATGGCTGAACAAGTGTGCAGCGTCGCCATCCAAACCCTGGGCGGCTATGGCTATGTGAGCGACTTTCCGGTGGAGCGCATTTACCGGGACGTACGGGTGTGCCAGATTTATGAGGGCACGAGCGACGTGCAGAAGATCATTATTCAGCGGGCGATTTAGGGTGCTGCGCGCAAGCCCGCGCCGTGATTTAACGTGAAAGAACTTTCATGATTGCAGGGGGTGCACATCGTCAAGCCAAGGCAACTTCACCCCCAGAACCTCTCGGTACAAAAATAGCGGGGCACTGAGCGCCTGGTTGTGGGTGGATATCGACAAATTACGTTGGTTGGTGAGCATAGTCAAAAATTGCTCGACCTCAGTTGTCCCCAACTTACTCGGATGGCGTGCCCGGCCGTTGCGACCCTGCCATCGAACAAAAAATTTCACCCAATACAGATATGCCTCTTCGGCACGCAAGCTATAGTGTTTGTGCTGTAGAACCTTGCGAAGCTGATCCAGCAAGCGGGGCGACTGGGGGATATAAGAGGCGGGTTTGGAGGGCATCATGAATACTGTAAGTACTTCGCGTATGCATGCGAAAGCGCATAACAAGGGGCGTTGCGCAACTTTTCGCTGTTTCGATCAAACCGGCATTCCCAGCTTATTTCGTCGTCTAACTTGGGAATCCCAAGATATGCGCTCGGCTACATTACGTTAGACCCCATGGACTGTGACTCATGAAACTGTTTTCCGTCTTGATTGCCTTTGCCGTTGCAGGCACGTTTCTGATTGCGGCCATCACGGCTGCGATTGCGTTTGGCGGACCGAAGCCTCCGCCGGCTATGGCGAGCATCAACAACCCCTTCAAGGCGGTCGACCTTTCGGACTTGCCACCGCTTCTTCACTTCGCCGCCGCGGATGGAGCGTCACTCGCCTATCGCTACTACAGCCCGGCGCGGGTAGTACCCAGAGGAAGCATCGTTCTTGTGCACGGCTCCTCAGCGAGCAGCAACAGCATGCACCTTCTTGCCAAGGCGTTCGCCAAAGCCGAATACGCGGCATACGCTCTGGACGTACGTGGGCACGGCGACTCGTTACCGAAAGGGACGATCCGCTATATCGGACAACTTGAAGACGATCTCGACTCGTTTACACATGCCGTCTCATTGCAGAAGCCGTCCACCCTAGTCGGGTTTTCGTCGGGTGGTGGATTCGCCCTCCGATTCGCCGGCAGCAATCGCCAGGACGAATTTCAGAGCTACCTGCTCCTCTCCCCATTCTTGAGCCCAGATGCGCCCAACTACCGTCCTGGCAGCGGTGGCTGGGTCACTGTTGGCATTCCGCGTGTTATTGCGCTGTCCTTGCTGAACCACGTTGGCATCCGTGCCTTCAACGACATGCCGGTCACCAGCTTCGCGTTAAACGAAGAGGCGAAGGCGTTCCTAACTCCGGAGTACTCGTTTGCGCTAGCAGCGAACTTTCAACCGTGGAGAGACTACGAAGCGAACATCAGAGCCGTTCACCAGCCGTGTGCCGTCATAGCGGGAACAAATGACGAAGCCTTCTTTACCGACAAGCTTGAAAGTACGTTCCGCAAGCAGGGCAAGAGCTGGCCAGTTACGCTATTGCCGGGAGTTGGTCACATCCCACTCACGCTTGACCCAGAGGCAATCAACGCCGCCGTTAGAGCCGTGGAGAGCATGCGAACGAGTGGGGTCTGACCCCTCGCTCAACCGGACACGCAACGGCAGGCCGCCAGGCCCGGGCCGGTCAATTCCACGGGTGGCATGACGCCAATTAAGGTATCGAACTTTAAACTTCACCTTGCGTTCCACTATTTTGTAGATACAATTAAGTATGCTCACATGGGACGAACCAAAGCGCAAGCTGAACCTCAAGAATCACGGGCTTGACTTCGTTGGATGCGATGCAATCTGGGACTACTTCACAGTGACACGCGAGGACAAACGGCAAGACTACGGCGAAGAGCGCTTGGTCTGTTTCGGTCTTCTCAAGTCAGAGGTGGTTGTGATGGTTTACACCGAGCGCCCGAAAGGGCCTCACGTAATCTCGCTGCGAAAGGCAGAAAAACATGAAGCTCGCTACTACCGCCAAGTTGCCAAAGAAAGCCTCGGCTAAGGTCAACGACCCGGACAATCCAGCATGGACTGAGGACATGCTGGGTGCGCCAGTGCTGAAGCGGGGCCGCGGGCCGCAGGCTACACCCACCAAGGTTCTCACCTCTGTCCGTTTGGACGCAGACATTTTGGAGTTCTTCAAGTCGAAGGGGGCTGGCTATCAGTCACGCATCAATGCAGCGCTTCGCATGGAAGTGGAGAGAAATTTAACTGCTCGTCCAAGAACGACAACGCGCAAGCGGGTCGCGGCTTGACTTTGACTTTCGCGGGAGGAGACGCGCATTCACGTCCATGGTTCGCTAGCGGACGGGGAAGCGAAGTTTTGGTTGACGCCACAGGTGGCTCTCGCCAACCATACCGGTCTTTCTGCTACGCAACTTCGGCAGGCGCACGCGGTTGTGAATGCACACTTTAAGGAGATCCAAGATGCCTGGAACCACCACTTTGGCAGCTGAAGTTACCCATGTTTCCAAGCACGGTTTTTGGCTTTTGCTTGGCGACGAAGAGCTGCTCGTGCCCTTCGATCAATTCCCATGGTTTCGAAAGGGGACCATCGAACAGATTTCCGAAGTGCAGTGGCCGACCCCCGACCATCTCTATTGGCCAGGATTGGACGTCGACTTGTCGGTGCAGTCCATTCGAAACCCATCCTCGTTTCCGCTGGTTTCGGGCGTAGCAGGCTAACAATCAACGTTTATCTGCCGCACTTGCTCCCTTGGCAGTGCGTGCCGCTGGTTAGGTATCCTGCACAGCACATTTGTTAGAGGGCAGACAAACCCATGGAAAGGATGCTCATGACCGACCACCCCATCGCCACCTGGCACCGCATGGTGCACGAGCGCAGTCCACTTGGCTTGGACGCGCTGCTCGACGAAAACGCCGTCTTTCTTTCGCCGGTCGTACATGCCCCGCAAGTGGGCCGCAAGCTCACCGCCAAGTACCTGTCCGCCGCCTTGCACGTGTTCGTCGGCCCTACGTTTCACTACGTCCGTGAGATCATTGGCGCCAACGATGCGATGCTCGAGTTTGAGACCGAGATTGACGGAATCTTGGTTAACGGCGTGGATATCATCAAGTGGAACGAGGCGGGCAAGATCGTTGAATTCAAGGTGATGCTTCGCCCGCTAAAAGCGGTCAACCTCATTCACCAAATGATGGGCGATATGCTGCAGGCTGGACAGCGCCAGACTTAGGCTGTCATTCACAACCGGTCAACTTTCAAAGGATCCCACCCATGCCCATCACCAAAGGTTTTCGCCAGCTCGTGGACGAAGCAAACGCCCAGATCACCACCTACAGCGTGGCGCAGGTGCTTGCGCGCCTGCAAGACCCCACCGTGCAACTGGTGGACATTCGCGATATGCGCGAGTTGGAGCGCGAAGGCACCATCGACGGTGCGGTGCTGGCGCCGCGCGGCATGCTGGAGTTTTGGGTGGACCCGGCCTCGCCCTATTTCAAACCCGTTTTTGGCGATGAGGGCAAAGAGTACATCTTGTTTTGCGCCGCCAGTTGGCGCAGCGCGCTGGCCGCCAAGGCTCTGCAAGATATGGGCATGACCAATGTGGCCCACATCGATGGTGGTTTTGCCCAATGGGTAAAAGACGGCGCGCCCACCGAAACGCTGGAACAACAAAAAGCCAAACGCCACGCCAAGGGATGAAACAGCTGGCGCCGGACTCGCCCTGCCCATGCGGCGGAGTGGTCGGTGGCGGCGAGTCCACAGCCGCAGCCCACCCGATGCGCAAAGCAAGCACGAAATCCGCGCCAACGCAGAATTACGGCCAGTGCTGTGGCCGCTGGCTGGAGGCTGACGCCATACTCGGCGCCGTCGCGCCTGATGCGCAGCAGCTGATGCGCTCGCGATATACCGCCTTTGCACTGGAGCGCGAAGCCTATTTGCTGGCCACCTGGCACCCTAGCCAGCGCCCCGCGCAGATTGTTTTTGAGCCTGGCGTGAAATGGCTGGGGCTGGAAGTGCGCGACTACCGTCTGACCGGCGCTGACACTGCTACGGTTGAATTCGTCGCCCGCCAAAAGCCTGTGCAAGGCCCTGCCATTCGCCTGCACGAGCGCAGCCGCTTTTTGCTGGATGGCGACCGTTGGTTTTATCTGGACGGGACGCAGTATTGAATTTGCTGGGGCCGCACGTCTAGCAGGACGAGCCGGTTTGCCTTGGTTTTCGGGTCGCCGAACTTGGACGCTGCATCGGTTTGGTGCGGAATAACCGCGTTGCCAATGGCAGTGTTGAGAATGGTTCGCATTTGCATTAAACTTGGACCCTGGCGTTTATAGGGCAACCGATTGCCTGGCACCACAAGAAAGATTTTTCTTATGTATTCGATTTACCCAAGGCGCGCCTCTTGCGCTGCGGCGACGCCCCAGCGCAAGGCGGTCAGCCTTCTTGCCGCAGCAGCTCTGTCTGCCTTGTTCGCTTTATCCGCACCCGCGATGGTGCTTGCTGACACGCTGACGGTGTATTCCGCGCGTAATGAGCAACTGCTCAAGCCGCTGCTGGACCAATTCACCAAGAGCACGGGCACTCAGGTGCAGCTCCTGACTGCCAACGAGGGCGCCCTGCTGGCACGCCTGAACGCCGAGGGCGCCAGCACCCCGGCCGACGTGCTGATCACGGTAGATGCGGGCAATCTCTGGCAGGCGGCGCAGCAAAACCTGCTGCAAGCGGTGGCGTCGCCCGTGCTAGAAAAGAACATTCCGGCCCACCTGCGCGACCCGGCCAAGCAGTGGTTTGGCATGTCGGTGCGCGCCCGGACCATGGTGTACAGCAAGGCGCGTGTTCCCGCCGCTACCTTGTCCACCTACGAAGACTTGGCGGACCCCAAGTGGCGCGGCAAGCTGTGTCTGCGCAGCAGCAAGAAGGTGTACAACCAGTCGCTGGTGGCGATGATGATGCAGGACCTGGGCGAAGCAAAAACCGAGGCAATTGTCAAAGGCTGGGTGGCGAACCTGGCCACTGATGTGTTCGCCGACGACACCGCCTTGCTCAAAGCCATCGCTGCGGGCCAGTGCCAGGTCGGCATTGTCAACACCTACTACTTGGGGCGCTTGCTGCAAGCGGACCCCGCATTTCCGGTCGGTCTGTTTTGGGCGAATCAGGCGACCACGGGCGTGCATGTGAATGTGTCGGGTGCCGGTGTGGCGCGCTACAGCAAGAACCCGGCGTTGGCACAAAAGTTCTTGGAGTACCTGTCCTCAGATGAGGCGCAAAAAATTTACACCGACAAAGACCTTGAATTCCCCGCCAACCCGGCGGTGTCTGCCGATTCCGTCATCAAGTCTTGGGGCAGCTTCAAGCCCAACCTGATCAACGTGTCCAAGGCGGGCGAGCTGCAAGCGGCCGCTACGCGCCTGATGGACCGTGCGGCCTACAAATAGCCTGTCCATGACGCTGCCCCGCTGGCCACTGTGGGTGGCGCTGCCCCTGGCCCTGGTGACGCTCACTCCGCTGGCGGTGGTGGGGGCCAGCTGGGCGCAGCGCGCGCCTGAAATCTGGCAACACTTGCGCGACTACGTGCTAGCCGGGGTGTTGCTCAACACGCTGGTGCTTACCGTGTGCGTCGGGCTGGGGGTGGCGGCGCTAGGCGTGGCGCTGGCGTGGATCACGGTGATGTGCGAGTTTCCGGGGCGGCGCTGGCTGGGTGGGGCGCTGGTGCTGCCGCTGGCCTTGCCCGCCTACGTGCTAGCGTTTGTGCATGTGGGCCTGATGGACTACAGCGGCCCGGTGCAAACCCTGTGGCGCGCAGCCACCGGTTGGTTGGGTGGATTCCCCTCCGTGCGCAGCACTGGGGGTGCGGTGCTGGTGTTTTGCCTGGCGCTTTACCCGTATGTGTATTTGCTGGCGCGCCAGGCGTTTCAAACCCAGGGCGCGCAATGCATGCAGGCTGCGCAGACGCTGGGCCTGAGTTGGAACCAGGCGTTTTGGCGCGTGGCCATTCCCATGGCGCGACCCTGGTGGGCCGCAGGCATCGGGCTGGCGCTGATGGAGGTGCTGGCGGACTTTGGCACCGTGGCGATCTTTAACATCGACACCTTCACCACCCTGATCTACAAGACTTGGCTGGGCATGTTCAATCTGGCAGTGGCCTCACAACTGGCATCCCTGTTGGCTCTGGGCGTGCTGGCCCTGGTTTGGCTGGAACAAAGCGCGCGCGCACGCCGCCAGTTCGGACCATCCGGCAAGGGCCAGTCGCGCACGCGCATTGCGTTAACTGGCGTGGCCGCCTGGTCCGCCACTGGGGCTTGTGTGCTGGTTTTCACCGCAGCCTTTGTCGCGCCGGTGCTGCAACTGCTGTACTGGGTGGTGCAAGCGGCAGCCACCGATCTGGACGCGCGCTACTGGCAGTTTGTGCTGCATTCGCTGATGCTCTCGGGTCTGACCGCGCTGGTGGTGCTGGCTGCGGCGCTGGCGCTGGCCTATGCCGCGCGCGCCTCTGAAGGTCAGCGCGGGCAGCGCGCGGTGGCTGCACTGGTGCGTGTGGCTAATTTGGGATACGCCTTGCCCGGCATGGTCTTGTCGGTGGGCTTGTTTGTGCCAGTGGCCTGGCTGGACAGCCGCTTGCTAGCCTGGACGCAAGGTCTGGGTTTGGCGCCGCTGCCGGTGCTCAAGGGCGCGCTGGCCGTCATGGTCACCGCCCTGGCCGTGCGCTTTATGGCGGTGGGCTTTAACCCGATCCAGGCCGCCATGCAGCGCATCACCCCCAACCAAGAGCGCGCAGCGCGCAGCCTGGGTTTGGGCGCCTGGCAATCCCTGCGCCGCCTGCATGTGCCCCTTTTGCGCCCGGGCTTGCTAAGCGCGGCGCTGCTGGTGTTTGTGGAAGTGATGAAAGAAATGCCCATCACGCTGATGACCCGGCCCTTTGGCTGGGACACGTTGGCGGTGCGCATTTACGAGATGACATCGGAGGGCATGTGGGAGCGCGCCGCGCTGCCCAGTGTGTGTGTGGTGCTGGCGGGTTTGCTGCCGGTATTTTTACTGGTCCGAAAGAGCGAGCAAGATTAGCCATGGCAATTTCAACAATGCTTTCCCCCGAGCTGGGTGCAGCTTTAGGCACGGTGGCCGCCTTACAAATGGCGCAGGTGACATTGGCCTACCCCGGCCAGGTGGCGCCCGTGGTGAGCGATGTGTCCTTACAACTGGCGCCGGGCGACATCGCCTGCCTGCTGGGCCCGTCGGGCTGTGGCAAGACCACGCTGCTGCGCGCCATTGCCGGCTTTGCGCCGCTGCAGGCCGGGCGCATCGCCATCATGGGGCGCGAGGTGTCTGGCGCTGGTGTGCATGTGCCCACCGAGCAGCGCAACGTCGGTATGGTGTTTCAGGATTACGCGCTGTTTCCGCACCTCACGGTGCAAGGCAATGTGGGCTTTGGCTTGCGCGGCCTGGCGGCCAAGGACGCAAAAGCACGGGTGCAGCAGATGCTGCAACTGGTCGGGCTGGAAAGCCTGGCGCAGCGCTATGTGCACGAGCTATCAGGCGGCCAGCAACAGCGCGTGGCGCTGGCGCGCGCACTGGCGCCCAAGCCCCAGCTGCTCTTGCTTGATGAGCCTTTCTCCAATCTGGACGTGAGCTTGCGCGAGCACTTGGCCCGCGAGGTGCGCGCGCTGCTCAAAGCCACTGGCACAACCGCCGTGCTGGTCACCCACGACCAGCAAGAAGCCTTTGCCGTGGCGGACTATGTGGCGGTGCTGGCCCAGGGGCGCGTGCAGCAGTGCGGCACGCCCATGGCGCTGTACCACGAGCCGGTGAACCGGCTGGTGGCGAGCTTTCTTGGCGAAGGTGCGTGGATTCCTATGCACCATAGCGCCAGCGGCGAACTGGTGACCGAGCTGGGTACGTTTGCGGCCCGCTCTGACGCAGACCTTGCGGACATTAACGGCGCAGTGCAGCCACCGCAGGAGCTGCTGGTGCGCCCCGACGACATCTTGCACGACGACGCCAGCCCGACCAAGGCGCGGGTGGTGTCCAAAGTGTTCCGGGGCGCCAACTTTCTCTATGCGCTCGCGCTGCCGTCGGGGCAAACGGTGTTTTCGCTGATACCCAGCCACCACGACCACGCGCTCGGTGAGCACATTGGCATCCGGCTGGAGCTGGACCACCGCGTTCACTTTGCTTGTGTGGCCCATACGGCGGACTTTGCGCCAGCACCTGGCCAAGGTACGGCGCCACTTGGGCGGTGACGGGCCCATGCTTTCGCACTAGTGCCCAATGCGCATCGGCGCGGCCCCAGGACATGGGCCAAGCCCGCTAGCGTTATGCAACCATCTTTTAGCGCTTCTCGGACGTAGTCTCCCGGGTGGATGGGCGGCCATCAGAGCTTCTGCCTAAATGCCTCCGGCGTCTGCCCGGTCCAGCCCTTGAAGGCACGGATAAAACTCTTCTCGTTGTTGAACCCTGCCAGCGCTGCAATTTGTTTGACAGGGCGGCTGCTGCGCTGGAGTTGGGCCACGGCCACGTCCCGGCGCACGGCGTCTTTGAGTTGCTGCAAAGAGGCGCCTTCGTCTTTGAGCTGGCGGTGCAGGGTGCGCGCTGACATATGGAGCCAGTGCGCCAGGTCCTCAGCGTTGCGGCAGTGTTCCGGGTGTTGGGCCAGGGCTTGGCGCACTTTTTCGACCAGCAGGCGGTCGCGCCGGTAGGGGCGCACCGTGAGCAGCAAGGCGCGTTGCAGCATGTGTTGCAGCGCCGCCTCGTCGCGGCGCACTGGCAGCGCCAGGTAGCGCGCGTCAAACAGCAGGCGGTGCACGGGGGCGTCAAAACGCGTAGGGCCGTCAAACAGCACCTGGTAGCTGGCCTGGTGCGGCGGGGCGGCAAAACGCAGCTCGGTGCATTGCAGCGGAATGCGCGAATCGGTCAGCCAGCACGCCACGCCCAAGGCGTTGCGCAGCACGGACACCACACAAAACTCCTGCAAGGAGCCCAGGCTGCGCAGCTCGGTGAGTTGCAGCGACGCCAGCCCGTCGTGTTCGTGCAGGGCGAGCGCAATGTCCCCGGTCAGCAGGCCGTGGTGGCGGCACCAGCGCTGCAGCGCCACGCGCAGCGTGGGCGCAGTCAGCGAGGCGCGCACCAGCATGCCGTAGCTGCCCCAGGGCAGGCGGCGGCTGAACCAGCCCAGGCCTTCGTCGTCCAGCTCTTGCATGGCCAGGCCAGAGATCCATTCCATTTGCATGGCGGTGATGCGCGCCTGCGGCTGCGTCAACAACTGCGGCTCGATTTGTGCCTTGGCTAGCGCGACGCTGGCGTCCATGCCGCGCTGCGCATAGGCCGCCACAATGGCTTGTACAAAGGCGATGGGCGTGGCGGATTTCCCGTGCGTGGGTGCGCCAGATAGGTGTGGGGCGCACAGTGTGGAAGCGGAAGGTATCGCCATGGATGGCGTCCATTGTGACGCAAGGACTGGCACGATTTGCACCCTTTGTGGCGCAAACGCGGTTCGGCACGCGCTATGCTGGTGCCCATCTGAAAAATGAGGTCGCTCCATGTCCGTTTTGCAAAGCCAGCTCAACCCCCGCTCCGCCGACTTCCAGGCCAACGCCGCAGCCATGCGCGCCTTGGTCGACGATTTGCGCCTGCACCTGGAAAAGGTGGCCTTGGGCGGCGGCGAAGCGGCGCGCGCCAAACACACGGCGCGTGGCAAGCTGCTGCCGCGCGAGCGGGTGCACATGCTGCTCGACCCCGGCACGCCGTTTCTGGAGCTCGCGCCCTTGGCCGCACTCAATTTGTATGGCAACGATGCACCGGGCGCGGGGCTGATTGCGGGCATTGGCCGGGTCAGCGGCGTGGACTGCATGATTGTCTGCAACGACGCCACCGTTAAAGGCGGCACCTACTACCCCATGACGGTCAAAAAACACTTGCGCGCGCAAGAAGTGGCGCAGCAGAACAATTTGACCTGCATTTACCTGGTGGACTCGGGCGGCGCCAATTTGCCCAACCAGGACGAGGTGTTCCCCGACCGCGACCACTTTGGCCGCATCTTTTACAACCAGGCCAATATGAGCGCGCAAGGCATTGCGCAAATTGCCGTGGTCATGGGCAGTTGCACCGCGGGCGGCGCCTACGTGCCAGCCATGAGCGACGAGACCATCATCGTCAAGAACCAAGGCACCATCTTTTTGGGTGGCCCGCCGCTGGTCAAGGCCGCCACCGGCGAGGTGGTGAGCGCCGAAGACTTGGGGGGCGGCGACGTGCACACGCGCCTCTCAGGCGTGGCCGACCATCTGGCGCAAAACGACTTGCACGCACTGGCGCTGGCGCGCGAGGCCGTGGCGCATCTGAACCACCACAAGGCCGCGCCCGAGGCCGCCACGCAGCCCACACCACCGCAGTTTGCCGCCGAAGAGCTGTACGGCGTGATTCCTACCGACACGCGCAAGCCCTTTGATGTACGCGAGATCATCGCCCGCATCGTGGACGGCAGCGAGTTCCACGAGTTCAAGCCCCGCTTTGGCGCCACGCTGGTCTGCGGCTTTGCGCACATTGAGGGCATGGCCGTGGGCATCATTGCCAACAACGGCATTTTGTTCAGCGAGTCGGCCTTGAAGGGCGCGCACTTTATTGAGCTTTGCTGCCAGCGCAAGATTGCCTTGGTGTTCTTGCAAAACATCACCGGCTTCATGGTCGGACGCAAATACGAGAACGAAGGCATTGCGCGCAACGGCGCCAAGATGGTCACGGCCGTGGCCTGCGCGGCGGTGCCCAAGTTCACCATCATCATTGGTGGCAGCTTTGGCGCAGGCAACTACGGAATGTGCGGGCGCGCTTACAGCCCGCGCTTTTTGTGGATGTGGCCCAACGCGCGCATCAGCGTCATGGGCGGCGAACAGGCTGCCAGCGTCTTGGCTACCGTCAAGCGCGATGGCCTGGAGGCCAAGGGCACAACTTGGAGCGCAGACGAAGAAGCCGCCTTCAAAGCCCCCATCAAAGCCCAGTACGAAACCCAGGGCCACCCCTACTTTGCTACCGCACGCCTGTGGGACGACGGCATCATCGATCCCGCAGACACCCGCCGCGTGCTGGCGCTGGGCCTGAGCGCGGCGCTGAACGCGCCGGTGGGAGAGACCAAGTTTGGCATTTTCCGGATGTAATGTGTATGATTATTGTATTTTATACACATTGAAGGGTTTTCATGCGAACCAATATCGAAATCGAAGACAAGCTCATGGCCGCTGCCATGGCGGCCGGCGGCTTTAAGACCAAGCGCGAGGCGGTGGAGGAGGGTTTGCGTCTGGTCGCGCGGCGCAAGGTATATGACGGCTTGCGGGCGCTGCGCGGCAAGTTGCACTGGGATGATTCCGACGAAGGCTGGGCCAAGGCGCGCGAACAGCAGGCCTTGGTCGTCAATGAATCGGTACCCGCGCCTTATGTCGCCAAGGCCACCAATGTGGCACCCGTCAAAAGAGGCCGTACCAAGTGATTTTGGTGGACTCCAGCGTCTGGATTGACTTCTTCAACGGCGCATCGAACACGGCAGTGGATCGCTTGGAGGCGCTACTTTGCGACAGCAGTTCCACGCTGGCCACGGCCGACCTGGTCGTATACGAGGTGTTGCGGGGCTTTCGCTCCAGTCGTCTATTGGTGGATGCGCAGGAGTTGCTGTCGGAGTTGACGCAAGTGGAGTTAGGTGGCTTGGCAAATGCATTGCAAGCCGCAGACCACTACCGCGAATTGCGCGCCCTTGGCTATTCCATTCGAAGTCCGATTGATGTGCTGTTGGCCAGCTACTGCATCACGCATAGCCACTTGCTGCTGCACCGCGACGCTGATTTCGATGTGATGGCTGCCTTGCGCGGCTTGCAGGCAGTGCCCCACTGATAACTCTGACAGGAAAGTTCTATGTTCACCAAAATCCTTATTGCCAACCGGGGCGAAATCGCGTGCCGCGTGGCGGCCACTGCCGCCCGCCTGGGCATCCAGACCGTGGCCGTGTATTCGGACGCCGACGCCCGCGCCCGCCATGTGCAACAGTGCGACCAGGCGGTGCACATTGGGGGCAGCGCGCCCAAGGACAGCTATTTGCGCTGGCAGGCCATAGTTGACGCGGCGCTGGCCACTGGCGCGCAGGCTATCCACCCGGGCTACGGTTTTTTGAGCGAGAACGACGCCTTTGCGCAAGCCTGCGCCGACGCGGGCCTGGCCTTCATTGGCCCCTCACCCAGCGCCATTCGCGCCATGGGTTTGAAGGCCGAGTCCAAGCAACTGATGGAGCGCGCTGGCGTGCCGCTGGTGCCCGGTTACCACGGCGCCGACCAGGACCCCGCGCTCTTGCAGCGCGAGGCGGACCGCATTGGCTACCCCGTGCTGATCAAGGCCAGCGCTGGCGGCGGCGGCAAGGGCATGCGCATTGTGGAAAGTGCAGCTGACTTTGCCGCTGCGCTGGCGAGTTGCCAGCGCGAGGCCGAGGGCAGCTTTGGCAACGGCGCGGTGCTGATTGAAAAGTACGTGCAGCGCCCCCGCCATATCGAGCTCCAGGTGTTTGGCGACAGCCAGGGCAATTACGTTTACCTGTTCGAGCGCGACTGCTCGGTGCAACGCCGCCACCAAAAAGTGTTGGAAGAAGCCCCCGCCCCCGGCATGACACAGGCCTTGCGCGCCCAAATGGGCGCAGCGGCCGTAGCGGCAGCGCGCGCGGTGAACTATGTGGGCGCGGGCACGGTGGAATTCATTGTGGAACAGGCCAGCTACAACCAGCCGGAGGCTATGAAGTTCTACTTTATGGAGATGAACACACGCTTGCAGGTCGAACATCCAGTCACCGAAGCGATTACGGGCCTGGACCTCGTGGAGTGGCAATTGATTGTGGCCAGCGGCGAACCGCTGCCCTTGCGCCAGGACCAGTTGCAGATCCAAGGGCACGCCATTGAAGCGCGCATTTGCGCCGAGACGCCAGACAAGCAGTTCTTGCCCGCCACCGGCACCTTGGGCGTTTACGCCTTGCCCGCGCACACCAGTTTTGCCCGCGCCGACTACGGCGTGCGCGTGGACTCGGGCGTGCGCCAGGGCGACACCATCAGCCCCTACTACGACTCCATGGTCGCCAAGCTCATCGTGCACGGCCGCACCCGCGCCGAAGCGCTGGCGCGCATGGACGCCGCGCTGGCCCAAACCCATATCGTCGGCCTGAACACCAATGTGCAGTTCTTGCGCCATGTGGTGGCCAGCGACGCGTTTGCCCAAGCCCGGCTAGACACGGCGCTGATTCAACGTGAAGCCGCCACCCTGTTTGACCAGGAAAAAGTGGGTCTGGCCTGGGCCGCAGCAGCCTTGGTGGCCGACACCTTGCGCCTTGAGAGCGCCGCAGCGGAGGCGGCGGGCGGCTGGAAAGACCCCTGGGCCGCGCGCGATTCTTGGCAGTCACACGCAGCGCCAGTGCGCAACTTTGCCCTGGAATTTGCCGGTGCGCCCTACAGCGCTACCTTGCGCCCGACGCGGGGCGGTGCAGCACAACTGCACTGCGGTGGCGTAAACGCTGCGCTGAATTTCACGGTGCAGGCCAACGGCAGCCTGGACATCGCCTGGGGCTACGAGCGCCAGCGCCTGCAGGTCTACCGTCAGAGCGAAACTGCCCATGTGTTCATGGCCCATGGCGCCACCCAGATCGTGGCGGTGGACGCATTAGCCCATGCGGCCGTGGCGCAGGCCGACACCGGCCGCCTGACTGCACCCATGCCGGGCAAATTGTTGTCGTTTGCGGTAAAGGCGGGCGACGTGGTGCGCCGAGGCCAGCCCCTGGCCGTGATGGATGCGATGAAAATGGAGCACACCATCATCGCCCCGGCCGACGGGCGGGTAGAAGAACTGTTGTACGCCCCCGGCGACCAAGTGGCTGAAGGCGCCGAGTTGCTGCGCCTGGCGGTCGCTGTGGCAGCCTGAATCCCCTCCTTTTTACATTTAGCAGTGAGCAAAACACCCATGCGCATCACTTTTTGCTGCATCGATACCGAGTCCGAGCCCTGGTTGCAGGGCCTGCAAAATGCGCTTCCCCAGGCCCACATCAGCCTGTGGCACAGCGGCGACGCACCCGCCGACTACGCGGTGGTGTGGGCGCCACCCCAGGCATTGTTTGACCAGCAGCCGCAGCTCAAAGCGGCCTTCAATATCGGCGCCGGGGTGGACGCCTTGCTGGCATTGCAAATACCCGCGAGCACGCAGTTGGTGCGCCTGGATGACGCCGGTATGTCGGTGCAAATGGCCGAATACGTCTGCCACGCGCTCATCCGCCACACGCGCGAATTGGACGTCTACGAGGCTGATTCGCACGCGCTCAACTGGTCGTCTCGAGAGCCGCTGGCGCGCACGGATTTTCCGGTTGGCATTTTGGGCCTGGGCGTGTTGGGTGCGCGGGTGGCACAGGCGGTGACGCAGTTTGAGTTTCCGGTCTTGGGCTGGAGCCGCAGCCCCAAACACATTGCGGGCGTGCAATGCTTTAGCGGTGCGCAGGAGCTAGACCGGTTTTTGGCGGGAACCCGGGTGCTGGTTAACCTGCTGCCGCTCACACCCGAGACCGAAAATATTCTGAACCACCACAGCCTGTCGCGCCTGCATCGTGGCGCCTACCTGATCAACATCGCCCGTGGCCGCCATTTGGTCGAAGAAGACTTGCTGGCGCTGCTGGACAGCGGGCAGGTGGCTGGCGCCATGTTGGATGTGTTTCGCACCGAGCCGCTACCCGCTGGCCACCCGTTTTGGACCCATCCGGGCATCACGGTCACACCGCACACGGCAGCGCGCACCTTGCGCAGCGAGAGCATTGCGCAAATCGTGGGCAAGATCCAGGCGCTGGAGCGCGGTGAACCCGTGGCGGGCGTGGTGGACTTGGCGCGCGGCTACTGAAGCTGCGGCGCGGTCAGGCCGGCGCGCCCGCGCTTGTAAGCACTTCGCCGCGCAGGGAGTAGGTGCGGGTCTCTGTGATCTTCACGTCTACCAATTGCCCCACCAGCCGGGGCTGGCCCGCAAAGTTCACCACCCGGTTGCACTCGGTGCGGCCCATCAGCTCGGCGGCGTCGCGTTTGGAGGCGCCTTCGACCAGGATGCGCTGCACGGTGCCCAAGCGGCTGTCGCTGATGCGGCTGATATTGGCGTTGATCACGCCTTGCAGGTGCTGCAGGCGGCGCAGCTTGACCTCGTGCGGCGTGTCGTCTTGCAGATTGGCCGCGGGCGTGCCCGGGCGCGGGCTGAAAATAAAGCTAAACGAGTTATCAAAGCCAATGTCGTCGATCAGCTTCATCATCTTGCCAAAGTCGTCCTCGGTCTCGCCGGGAAAGCCGACGATGAAGTCGCTGCTCATCGCCATGTCGGGGCGAATGGCGCGCAGCTTGCGCACCGTGCTCTTGTATTCCATGGCGGTGTAGCCGCGCTTCATGGCCATCAAGATGCGGTCGCTTCCGTGCTGCACCGGCAAATGCAGGTGGCTGACCAGCTTGGGCAGCTTCTCGTAGGCCGCAATCAGGCTGGGTGTGAACTCGTTGGGATGGCTGGTGGTGTAGCGCAGGCGCTCGATGCCCGGAATGTCGCTTACATATTCCAGCAGCGTGGCAAAGTCCGCCACCTCGCCGCCCGCCCCGGCTCCCACCATGGGCGCGCGGTAGGCGTTGACGTTTTGGCCCAAGAGCGTGATTTCTTTCACGCCCTGGTCGGCCAGACCGGCCACTTCCACCAGCACGTCCTCAAACGGGCGGCTCACTTCCTCGCCCCGGGTATAGGGCACCACGCAGTAGCTGCAGTACTTAGAGCAGCCCTCCATGATGCTGACAAAGGCCGAGGCGCCTTCCACCTTGGCCGGGGGTAGGTGGTCGAACTTTTCGATCTCGGGAAAGCTGATGTCCACCTGCGCGCGCCCTTGCAGGCGGCGCTGGTTCAGCATCTCGGGCAGGCGGTGCAGGGTTTGCGGTCCAAACACCACGTCCACGTAGGGCGCCCGCGCGATGATGGCCGCACCTTCCTGGCTGGCCACGCAGCCGCCCACGCCGATTTGCACGCCTTTTTTGGCCAGGTGCTTGACGCGCCCCAGGTCGGAAAACACCTTCTCTTGCGCCTTTTCGCGCACCGAGCAGGTGTTGAACAAAATCAGGTCCGCCTCTTCAACAACCTCGGTTTTCTCGTAGCCCTGGGCGGCGCCTAGCACGTCAACCATCTTGTCCGAGTCGTACTCGTTCATCTGGCAGCCGAAGGTTTTGATAAATACTTTTTTCGACATGGAAAATTCTCACAAATGGGGGGTCGGCGCAGGGTATGCGCCAGCCGCGCACGCTGGCGCCGGGTCGGCAAATTTAAGGAGTTGTGGGAAGCTTCAGCGCAGCCTCGGCCTCGGTCAGGATCCACACCTGGTGCACCTGCCCGCCGGGTTCACGTACAAAGTTCACCAGGGCTTTTTGACCGATAAGCTGGCCGGACAGAACCAGCATATTGTTGGTGCCCACGATGCGCGCACCGGGCGACAGGCGGTCGGGCTTGCCGTTGAGTAGCAGGTCCGGCGGCTGGGTGACTTGCATGACGCCGCGCTCGGCCTGGGGCGGAAAAGGGCGCGCACTGGTGGCTTGGCCCGACGCTGCGAGCGACATGGCGCACAGTGCGAATGCCAGCAAGGCGGCAAATCCAGAGCGATTGGGGGACAAGGCGCAGGGCGCCTGTGGGGTGCAGCGGTTCATGGTGTGTATCCAGAGGCTGGGTGAAAAAACAAGCTAAATCCTAACATGTGCCCCCCTTTTTTATGCGCTCGCGCAGCAGCGCGGCCAAGCGTGCGGGCTGGGGGTTTACTGCGGGGTTTTCTGGTGGCGATTCGGCGCGATGCGGGTTTGCTTCCACCAGCCAGAAAAGCTGGGACACGGCCGTGCCACGGGTTCAAACAGCAGCGGCTTGGGATGGATGTGGTGCAGATGGCCCCGCCATCCGCAAACCAGCGCTCTGGAGCCATCACTGCCATGCGCTGCCCGCCAAAGTCCCAGCGCAGCGTGCTCCACGGGTTGTGCTGATGGAATTGAGCCACCGCATCCAGACGCGCCTGCGCCGCCTCCAGGGTAGGCGAAAACAGGGCGCTCATCGCGGCTCCCCTGCAGCCGCTGGCGTCATAAACACCGTGGTCGCGCGGTGGTGGGCGGCCTTCTCCACGATGGCGCTGCGCTGATCAGGCGATAGCCGCGCCAGGTTTTTGAGTTGCATGCCCATGCGCGGGTTGGCCGCGAGCACCGCCTCGTGGCGCAGCAAAAAGTCCCAGTACAGGGTGGTGAAGGGGCACGCCGACTCGCCCACTGACAGCGCCGGATCAAAGCGGCAGCCCTTGCAGTGGTTGCTCATGCGCTGGATGTATTTGCCGCTGGCCGCATAGGGCTTGCTGGCCATGACGCCGCCGTCGGCAAACTGGCTCATGCCCAGGGTGTTGGGCAGTTCCACCCATTCCACCGCGTCCACGTACACCGCCAAGTACCACTGGTGCACCGCCTGCGGCTTGACGCCAAACAGCAGCGCGTACAGCCCGGTGACCATCAGGCGCTGAATGTGGTGCGCATAGCCGTGGCGCAGGGTTTGGCCAATGGCGTCGCGCAGGCAGGCCATCTCGGTGTCGCCGGTCCAGTAGAAAGCGGGCAGATCAGCAAGGGCGCCCAGCGTGTTGCGCTCCAGGTAATCGGGCATTTGCGTCCAGTAAATGCCGCGCACGTATTCGCGCCAGCCCAGGATCTGTCTGATAAAACCCTCCACTGCGGGCAGGGGCGCAGCACTCGCGTGGTAGGCGGCCTCGGCGGCGGCGACTACCTCACGGGCGCCCAAGAGCTTGAGGTTCAGCGCGCAGGCCAAGTGCGAGTGGTAGAGCCACACATCGCCTTCCCACATGGCGTCCTGGTGTTCGCCAAAGTAGGGCAAGCGCTCCTGAATAAAGGCGTCCAGTGCCAGCAGCGCCTGTGCCCGCGTGACGGGCCAGCCAAATTCGGCCACGCTGCCGGGGTGGCTGGCAAAGCGGGTGTTGACCAGGGCAATCACCGCTTGCGTGGTGGCGTCGGGCACAAAGCGGGCGGGCGGGGGCACCGCGCCCGGCCCTTTGGCGCCGAAGGACGCGCGGTTGTCCGCGTCAAAGTTCCATTGCCCGCCTGCGGGGGCTTTGCCGTCCATCAGAATGCCGGTTTTCTGGCGCAGCTCGCGGTACCAGTATTCCAGACGTAACTGCTTGCGGCCCTTGGCGTGGGCGGCAAAATCGCGCACGGTGCTGAAAAAATGCAGGTCATCGCGCACATCCATAGGCACTTTGGCCGCAAGCGCTGCGCCGCGTAAGTCTTGCAGCACGCGCCAGTCGCCTGGTGCTGTCATCACCAGGGTCTGGGGCTGGAAGGTGGCAATCGCCTTGGCCAGTTCGCCCGCCAGGGTGCCGCTGTTGTCGGGCGCGTCCAGGGCCGAGTAGTGCACCGGCCAGCCTTTGGCGCGCAGTTCCTGGGCAAAGTGGCGCATGGCGCTCAAAAACACGGTGGTGCGCTGCTTGGCCGACCACACATGTTCCGACTCCTGCGCCACCTCGGCCATCCAGATGCAGTCTTGTGCCGGATCAAAACCGTCCAAGGCGGTGGCGTTGATGTCAAGCTGGTCGCCCAGCACGAGCACGAGGTGGCGTAGCGGCGCATGTGCGGCGTGCTCAGGGGCGGCAGTGGTCGCGCTTTTGGCGGTGCGGGCGGTGGTCGTGGCGGTAGTCATGTTGCTTATCTCGCGCTGCCGCTGATCGGGGGTGCGGTGCTCTTCTTGGCGCGGCAGGCGTCGGAGCAGTAGCGCACCGATTCCCAGTTTTTTGCCCAGGCTTTGCGCCAGCTCATGGGGCGCCCGCACACCAGGCAGGGCTTGGACGGAAGGTTGCTTTTGTTGCCCTTGAAGTCGTTTTTCATGGCGTGTTGGTGTCGGGCGCGCCGGCCGGGTCCGCGAAGTCGGCAAACAGATCGGCTTGCTGCGCGTCAGCGCCGCCAGTAGCGGCGCCTTTGCCGCTGGCAGGGCTACGCCGCCGCACGCCGGTTTGCGCCATGCCGCTTTTGCGCGAGCCGTGGCGCGCCTGAACCGCATCCGCCTCGGCGCGCGCCTGTGGCGTTTTGCGCAGTCCGTACAAGCGGTCTTTGGCGGCTTTGACCGCCGTTTTGTCGTCCACGATGGTCGCGGGGTAGTCGCGCCCAATCACGCAGCCGGCCATGCGCTCCAGCGTGTCGTTCATCTTCCAGGGTTCGGCCAGGTAGGGCAGCGGCACGCGGGCCAGCTCGGGCACCCATTGGCGAATAAAGGCGCCGTCCGGGTCTTGGTCTTGGGCCTGTTTCGTGGGCGAGTACATGCGCAAGGTGTTGATGCCGGTGGTGCCGCTTTGCATCTGCATCTGGCTCCAGTGGATGCCGGCCTCAAAGTCCAGAAACTGGCGCGCCAGAAAAATGCCGGTGGGGCGCCAGTGCAGCCACAGGTGGTAAGAAGCAAAGCTCACCAACATAGCCCGCATGCGGAAATTGAGCCAGCCGGTGGCGGTGAGCGAGCGCATGCAGGCGTCCACCATCGGGTAGCCCGTTTGGCCGGCGCACCAAGCGTCGAACCGGGTGGCGTCAAAGTCGTTTTCGCGCAGTCCGTCGCAGACGCGGGCAAAGTTGTCAAATTCAATCGACGGCTGGTCTTCGAGCTTTTGCATAAAGTGGCAGTGCCAGCGCAAGCGCCCGCTGAAGCTGCGCAAGGCTTTGGCCAGCACGCGGTCGCCCGTTTGGGCGATGGCGTGTTCTGTGGCCTGGTGCACCGAGCGCATGGAGATGGTGCCAAAGGCCAGGTGCGGGCTCAGGCGGCTGCAGGCGTCGGCGGCAGTCAGGGGGCTGGACATCGCACGCCGGTAGTCACGCCCGCGCCCGTCCAGAAAATCCCCCAGCTCTGTCCATGCGTTGGCTTCGGAGCCTGCCTGCACGGCTTTGCCATCCGCCTGCACACCCAGCGCTTGCAGGCTAGGCAGATCCTCCAATGCCACCCCCGGCGCGCCAGCAAAACCGCCTTGGGCGGCAATGCGGGGTGCGTCCATGCGCGCCTGCCAGCGCTTTGCCCAGCCAAAGCGTGAGCGCAGCCGCCGCACCACACCACTCTGCGTCCATTCCTGCCAGCGCACACCCGTGGCTGCGCACCATGAAGCGACGCTCTGATCGCGTCTGTAAGTCCACATCGGGCCGGTTTCTTCGTGGCTAAGTAAGTGGGTGAATGGCGTCTGGGCATGCAATGCGTTCAAGACATCTATGCTGGAGCCCACACGCACCAGCAAGGGTAGGCCCCGCGCGGCCAGGGCCGTGCGCAAGGGCGTCAGACTGTCCAGTGCAAATTGCAGGTGGATAGGACTGAATTCCGGGCTATCGAGCCACTCCGCCTCGATGATGTACAGCCCCAGCGCCGACTCAAAGTGCTGCGCCGCCGCCAAGGGCGCGTGGTCGGCTTCCCGTAGATCACGCTTGAACCAAACCAGCGCACGAGAAGAGGCTGGCGGCGGCGGACGGTGTGGCATGGATGGACTCTAGCAAACGGCGTCGCCCCAGGGTCGAAGCCAGGGCTTGCGGCAGTGTGGGCCCAAAAAACAAAAAAGCCCGTCAGTGCAAACTGTCGGGCTTTTGGTCCCTTGCGGGAGGATTTGGTGGGATAGGTACCATTGAAAATTTGTTCTCATGGCTTGAGAAAGTTGAAATTTCCTTTTCAAATTTTCACAGGTACCAACAAAAATACCAACAAATTCCAATGCTCACCCTAAAGTAATCCAGTGAAAACCACTGAACCTTTTTCATTATGAGTGATCCTGCGTTTCATGGATGTGGGCTGATCGAAGCCTGCTTGTTGGAGTTTGAGTAACACGTCACCTCGCGCAGCAGTCAAGCGCCCTGGCTTTAAGAACCCCGCGCTATTGCCGCCGTGCAAGGTGTGAACCACGCCGAGTAACAAACGCACCCAGTCGCGGTCCAGCTTGGCCTGCTTGGTTGCGCGGCTATGGATTGCGGGGCGCCCGGTACTGGAACCTCCGTGAAAGCGGCATTTCCCGCCTGCGCCGGTGCCAGGGTTTTTGCATTGCACGCCAGTCTGGCGCGCAGTGGCTGAGCAGCGGGGCAAAGCTGCCAAAACCTCGCGCGCCTTTTCAATAGATTTCATGCATCAGATCCATGGGGTAATAGTCAAAAGCTTACGCTCTGTCCCTTGGCCTGTCAATGACAGTCCGAATAAAGAGCGAATAGAGAGCTGTCCGAATAAAGAGCATGACAGTTCCTGTCAGTGTCTTTACAATACAGGTGCGCCGGATTTATCCAGACCACTTGCCAGGGCGCTTTACAAATTCATGGCTAAAGCGTCAGGCTGCCCTCCTCCCGCACGCAGCAGACGTTGCAACGTCTGCGGGGATGGAGAAGTAGCAATGACTAATCGATTGACCGTTCCGGCCCATTCAATGGCCGATCGACCGGGGGAGTATTCCCGGCGATGTTACGTTGAAGCCGACGCAACTTCGCTGGTGAAATGCGCGCTTAACCGCATCCAACCGGGACTACAAGCTGCAAAGGAGCCCCAATGCTGACTCAACGATTCGCCCAAGGACTGGAACTGGCCGTGCGTGCTCATGATGGACAAGTGCGCAAGGGAACGCTCATCCCGTACGTAGCGCATCCCATGGCAGTTGCCGCCATTGCCCTGGAGTACGGCGCCGACGAAGACCAGGCCATTGCCGCGCTCCTGCACGACGCAGTGGAAGACGGCGGGGCTGAGTATGAGCAGGAAATCCGCGAACGCTTTGGCGCACGGGTGGCAGATCTCGTGATGGGTTGCACCGACGGGATTCCTGATGCCACTGGCCAAAAGCCGCCATGGAAGCAGCGTAAAGAGAAGTACCTTGCCCATCTAGAAATGGCAACAAGCGATGTACTGCTGGTTTCTGGCTCTGACAAACTTCACAACGCCAGGGCAATCCTCGGCGATCTCCATACGGTCGGCACGTCGGTTTTTGACCGGTTCACCGCCAGCAAGGAAGAGACGCTTTGGTACTACACCAGCCTGTCGGAGATATTCAGCCGTAGGGGCGTACCAGTGGCGTCTGCCTTGGCAGACACCGTGGCGCAGATACGTGCATATCCGCAGGGGGTCGCAAATGAGTAAACATAAAAAGCCAGAGTCCGACGAAAGCGATATGGACGACTTTATGCACCAGCCCAACCTGGACCAGGATGAGCATGACAAATGGCTGGCAAGCCGGACAAGTGCGCAAATCAGTGATCTTGCGCGTCGCACTTTGGCATTGTTCCGAGAAGCCGAAAAAGCAGGGCGGGTTCGGCCTGTGTCAGATGAGTCCACGTAAATTAAAACTTGCAACTGCGGGACTTGTACTTCCCGCAGCGCGGATCAGCGAGTGCACGACGTAAAGTTACCAGGCCATCGCCCGCTGAGAGCCGGGAGCGGTCGTTGGCCTATCCTCGCTGTGAGGCTGCGACAGGCTGTAAAGAGTCGGTTACGAGAGACCGGTTGCGGGCGTTCCAGTTCAAGTCCAAACAGTTGTCGTTCGTGGAACTCGGCAGGGTGCCAAAGGCGGTTTTTGCAGACAAAGTCTTACCGCTCGATTCCGGACATTCAGACTTGGTGGATCAAACAGATACGATGAATAGCTGGAGTGCGTGTGCCGCAGTGCGCTGTCACCCATCGAAAGACTGTTGTCAATAGACCTTGGATCTGCAGAAACGGGGCATTCTGAACGCGAAGTGTTGCACCGCACTGTGATCAAGCTTGTGGCTTGATCAGCGGCAAACGAAGCACGAATTCGGCTCCCCCCTGAGGGTGGTTATGTGCCGTCAACGAACCGCCATGGCGCTCGACGATGCCATAGCTGATGGACAGTCCCAGGCCGGTGCCCTTGCCCACCGGTTTGGTGGTGAAGAAAGGTTCAAAAATGCTGAACATTACTTCGGGGGCAATGCCCGGACCGTTGTCGTGCAGACTGATCAACAGGAAGTTAGCCTCGCGTTTGGCGCAGATCTTGAGCACGGGTGACACACCGGGCTGGGCGCTGGCCGCGTCGTAGGCGTTCTGGATCAGGTTCATCAGCACCTGCAGGAGCTGGCCCGCATTGCCTGTCACCATGCAGTCTGGACAGGCTTGCAGCTCCACGTCAAAATCGAGCTTCATGCCGGTGCGCACCCAGTGAATCGCGCGTTCGATGATGGCATCGACAGCCACCATCTCGCGCTCCTTGCCATCCTGCGCCGAGAAGCGTTTGAGCCCGTCCACGATGCTGGCCGTGCGCTGTGCACCCTCGATGGTGCCGTCCATCAGCGAGGGCAGGTCCTGCAAGATGTGCTCAATGCGCAGTTTGTGTGCCAGGGCCAATAGAGCGGGGTTGTTGCCCAGCGCGGCCTCAGAATGCACGGCGTCCAGGTACTGGCGCAGGCGCGTGGTGTAGCGGTTGAGCGCGTGCACATTGCCCAGTACAAAGCTGATGGGGTTGTTGAGTTCGTGCGCAACGCCCGCCACCAGGCGACCGAGGGACGACATTTTTTCAGCGTGCAGCAGTTGCTGCTGCGTCAGCTTGAGCGCTTCATGCGCCTCGTGCAGCTGGCGGTAAGCGCGCTTGATCTCCGCCATGGGCCGTCCCACGAATACGTAGCCCACGCATCGCCGTCGGCCGTCGTAGCGTGGCGTGGCGGTGAAGTCCACCGGCACCGGCTGGCCCGATGCGTCGTGCAGCATCAGCTCCACGGTCTCGCCCTGACGCAGCGTGACGGTGCGGCGCATCATGTCCTGCAGAACGTCGGTACCCGCACTGCTGTGCAGCAACGTGCGCATATGGGCGCCCAGCAAGGCCTCTTCGCTGCAACCCACCAGCTCGCACAGGGCCTGGTTGGTCTGCTCGATCAGCCCCTGCGCATCTGCAGCCACCAGCACATCCGACATCGAGGACAGCAGGCTGTAGATCAGTTGCTGGGATGCTTCCAGCTGCGCATTCTTATCTTCCAGCGCCACCTCGTCTCGGAGCAATTGCGAATACACGTCGTCCATCTTGTGGATCACGTCCAACCAGGTTTCGTCGTCGACCCCTTGCATGGGCAGGTGACTCGAGGAAGGGGCGGGTGGCCGGTTCATGTTCTGTCGTGCTCCATCAATGCACTGTGCAGACCATGCAGGGGTCAAAGGAACGCACGATGTGCTGCACCGCCACCGGTGCTTTTTCACCCGGCTGCACAGGCGCACCTACCAGCGCAGCCTCCAGCGCGCCCGGTATGCCATGACGGTCACGGGGCGAAAAATTCCAGCTGGTTGGGGCGATGATCTGGTAGTTGGTAATGCGCCCGCCGCGGATCGACAGCCAGTGGCCCAGGCTTCCGCGCGCAGCCTCGCACAGGCCGAAGGCATCGGCATCCATCGGCAGCACCGTATCGTGGGCGCAGGGCGCATCGGGCACGACAGCGCGCAGGCACTGCTCGGCCAGTATCACCAGCCGCGCCAGCTCGATGGTTCGCGAGAGCACGCGTGTCACCACATTGCCGCCAGTGCGCTGCCACAGGGCCCGCACCAGGGGCTGGTCGCCCGCCAGCTGGCGGGCCATGGCACCGGTTTCCAGCACCCGGCCGTCCAGCCGGGGTGCCTTGTTCCAGGTATAGGCGTCAGGTTTGTCCATCTGCGGAAGGGTCAGTCCGCTTGAGGGGTGAAGTGCGGCACCCATATCCGCCAGCCAGGCGTGTCGTGCATCCTCGGCGATCTGCGCCGTGTTGACCGGCTGCAGGGTGCTGCCATCCCACACACCGGGTGCCATTGCATAGTCCCCGCTGGGGTCTGCAAAACCGCCGTAGCTCAGCGTCAGACCGGGTCCGCGCCCCAGGGCATCGAGTTGCAAATCGTCGGCGATGGACAAGAACAGCCGCAGGTCGCCGCGCAAGGGGTCGCGCTGCAGCCACTGTTCCAGGGCCGGCTCGCTGTCCAGCGCCACCACTTCTTCTAGCGGGGCGGCATACAGCACGCGCTCCAGAAAACTGCGCATCTCCGCCACGCGCGATCCCAGCCGGAAGCGCTCGGGGGCGCTCAGGTTGCGGGTCGATCCGCCGGGGACGATGGACTGCGTGTGCGGCCATTTTCCGCCCAGCGTTCCCATGATGTGCATCCAGCGCTGGCGCGCCGCTACTGCCTCGCGGGAATGCTCACCGGATTGGGTGGCGAAACGCCGCAGCGCCTGCGCATGCCAAGGCCGGCCGGCGTAAACCTCGCGCGTGAAGTCGGGCATGAAGAACAGGTAGAAGTGCGTCAAATGGTCGGCTGCGTTTTCGCAGGCCAGCATCAGGTTGGTCAGCCACACCCCGTTGGGCGGGGCCTCCACGCCACAGGCGGCCGCCAGTGCACGCGCCGCCGCGACTGACTGCGTGACCGAGCAAATGCCACAGATGCGGGGCACGTAGACCATGGCGTCAAACGGGTGCTTGCCTTGGAGGATCTGTTCGAACCCACGGTACATAGGCGCGTTGACCCAGGCTTCCGTGACCTGCCCGTCGGCCACCTCAAGACGGACCTCCAGATCGCCTTCGACGCGGTTGAATGGGCCTACCAGCAAACGTGTCATTTGAGTCGTGTCTTCTTGATGAGGGGCGCCACCACCAGGTGGTCGGACGTGGAGTTGACTTTGACCCGTTTGGGCGTGGCCGATTTGGACAGCGAGGCCAGCGCCACGAACCAGGCCTTGTGCATGTCGGTGGGCAGGCCGATGGGAATGCCCGCCACCTTGGGCGTCTGGTGGAAGGCGTGGCCCGGCTCTTCAAACCCCGGCTCGGTGCAGCTGATGCAGGCATAGCCGCCGCGCGTGCATGAGCCCTCGCCATTCCACAGCCGGATGTTGCAGTCAGCATGGGCCTGCGTGCCCTTGCACCCCAAGTGCTCCATCAGGCAGCCCAGGTCCGACGGTTTGTCGGCGCTGGCCTTGTATTCGTAGTACTCGTTGCGGGAGCAGGCGTGGTGCACCAGCTGGTCGGCATAGGCGCGTGGCCGTCCTAGTATGTCCAGGGCGTCCGCCGGCATCGGCATCCCTGCGGCCAGCGCGGCCAGGGTTTCCAGCACCCAGCCGGGGTGCGTGGGGCAACCCGCCACATTGACCACGGGCAGGCCCGAAGGATCACGCCACTGCGCGCCCAGCACGCCGCCGGCGTGGCCGCCCTCGTACTGCAGGCCGCAGGCGTCGGTCGGGTTGATGCCACCGGCAGTGATGCCACCAAAGGCAGCGCAACTGCCCACGGCCACCACATGGTGGGCGACCGCGCTCAGGCGCTCCACCCAGTGCAGCATCGGTTCTTGCGTGCCCGCCAGAGTGTGGAAGCGCCCGCTCCCCTCAGGCCCACGCAAAACCGCGCCTTCCAGGCACAGCGCGTGCAGCGGCACTTTGCCACTCAGGCAGTCCTGCATGATTGCCAGCGATTCGTCCCCCGATTCCAACGAGAACGTCGGGTGCCAGAGCAGGTTCACCCCGATCTGGCGCAGCAGGCCGCGAAAATCCGCCGTGTCCGCACACAGCAGGGACATGCTGCACCCGCCGCACCCGCCGGACTGCAGCCACAGGACATTGAAACGGGGCTCAGCCATCGGCCTGGCCCTCCAGCCCGAAACGCGCCAGTTTCTGGCGCAAGCCTACGCGCGACAGGCCCAGCTCCTTGGCGGCGTGGGTCTTGTTCCAGCGCAGCCGCAACAAGGTCTCGCGCAGGATCACCGCCTCGATGGCGTCCAGCCGCTCTTGCAACGTGCCGCCCTGGGGCAGGCCGTTGCCCTGATGTTGTGGCGTCGCCATGCCGGGCTGGCCATGCAGCACCCGTTTGGAAAAAGAACTGGCAGATACCGTGAGGCCGTCCGATAGCGCCACCGCCCGGTAAATCTCGTTCTTCAGCTCGCGGATATTGCCCGGCCAGGGGTAGGCGAGCAGGTTGGCCCGCACGTCGCTGGCAAAGCGCACATCCGGGCGGCCCAGCTCCTGGCCCACCCGCAACAGCAGCATGTCGACAATCGGCAAAATGTCGGCGCTGCGTTCGCGCAACGGGGGCACCGACAGCGTGATTCCGGCGATGCGGTAGTACAGATCTTCCCGAAACCGGCCCGAGCGCACGTCCTGCTCCAGATCACGGTGGGTGGCGGCGATCACCCGCACGTTCACCAGCACCGGGCGACTGGCACCTACCGGGCGCACTTCGCCCTCTTGCAGTACGCGCAGCAGTTTGACCTGGAAAGCGGGTGACGTGTCGCCAATTTCATCCAGGAAAATGGTGCCGCCATCGGCACGCTGGAATAGACCAATATGGTCCTCAAAGGCACCGGTAAAGGAACCCCGCTTGTGACCAAACAGTTCGGATTCGAGCAGCGTGTCGGCCATGGCTGCGCAGTTCTCCATGACAAACGCCCGCTCGCAGCGCGGGCTGGCGTAGTGGATGCCGCGCGCCAGGAGTTCCTTGCCGGTGCCGGATTCGCCGGTCACCAGCACCGCTAGGTCGTAGCGGGCTACGCGGGCCGCCATCTCGCACACGGCATTGAGCGGGCTGTTCTCCGCGCGCACCAGGCTGTCAAAGTCAAACGCGGCGCGCGCGGTGGCCAGCGTCTCGGTGCCACGCCGTCGCAGCACGGGGGTGCTGGTGCGTAGCTCCAGGTTCAGGCGCTGGGTTTGCATCTGCAGGCTGCGCGCCTCGGCCGCCTTGGCCACGGTGGACAGCAGATGCTCGGGCACCCAGGGCTTGAGCACATACTGGTAAATGCCCGCGTCGTTTATGCCGGCAATGATGTCCTGTGAATCGGTGTAGCCGGAGATGATGATGCGCACGGTGTCGGGCCACGCCTCGCGCACCTCTTTCAAAAACTTGACGCCGCTCGTGCCGGGCATGCGTTGGTCGCACAGGATCACGCTCACCTCGTGGCGCTCCAGCAGGCCGCGCGCCTCGTCGGCGGAGCTGGCCGTCAGGATGCGGAAGTCTTCCTCCAAGTTGCGGCGGATCGAATCCAGCGAGCGGGTCTCGTCGTCCACCACCAGCACCAGTGGCGGGGAACCGTAGGAATCGGGTAATGCGGGCGGGGACATTGGGTCGCTCTTTTTTTAATAGCTAGTTATTCAGTATTCACGCGGGCTAGCGGCTGGTTTTTCGATGAACCGCCAGATGGCGCGGGGTCCATGCATGCGGTTTGCGGTGGACAAAATGGTGCCGCGCCACGTGGTAGCTGGGATCGAACCCGTAAAAATTGCGGTGCATGCGTTGCAGTTCCTCGGCGCGGTAGTGGGCCAGCGGTTTGTGGGCCTCGTCCTGATCCCGTTGCGCCTGCTTTTGCGCCAGGCGCTGCGACAGATTATGCGTCGCTGCCTGCGCCAGTGCACGCACCAGAACCTGTTCGCCAAAGTCTTGCGCGCCTTCGCTGAATACGGCGTCCAGCAGACCGCGCGCCACCGCATCTGCGGCCGTCAGTGGCAGGCGCTCCTGTATCAGGGCGTGACTGGCGGCCTCGCCGATGCGCCGGGGCAGGGAATAGGTCCAGTACTCGGAGCCGTAGAGATTGCCCATGTTCTTGTAGTGCGGGTTCAAAACCACGCCTGGGTGCGCCCATACCAGGTCGGCGGCCAGCGCCAGAAAGCAGCCTCCGGCGCCAGCGTTGCCGTGCAGGGCCGCCACGGTGATGCGGTCAGTGAGGGTGATGACTTCCAGCGCCGCGTCGTCCATGGCGTTGATGTTGCGCATGGATGCATCGGCAGCGCTGTCACCGGCCACGCGCTGGGCGGCTTCGATGTCATGCAGATGAATGCCGTTGGAAAAGAACTCCTGCCCCCCGGCCAGCACCAGCACCTGCGTGGAACGAGTGCGTACCCAACGCAGGGCGTCGCGCAGCCGATGGCACTGGCGTTCGGACATGGCGCCGTTGTGGAATTCAAAGTCCAGCCAGCCCACGCGGGCGCCAACGGGTCCGAATTCGCGGTAGTGCAGTTCATCCCACTCGCCGTGCTCACGCATCAAGGGCACGGACAATTCGGGCAGGGTAGCGGATTGGGCTGCAAACACGCGTGTAGCTGCTAGCTTGAGTACGTTGGTGGCTGGGGCCTGGGTGGGGGCGGTCGGGGATAGCGTGGATTCTTCCTCTTTGCGCACATGGCCGATCCAGATGGCGCCGTCTACCGTGCGGCGCAGCAGCGCTGGGCCGCGACAGGCTAGCACTGCTCCGGGCTCGTGGTTCGAGAACATGGCAGCAAGATCCGCGCTGGCGGAGTGGACGTCGAATAGGCGGCAGGGGTGGTTGAAGAGGGTGTCGAGTACACCGGGTGACCCATCGGCAGCGGCGATTTTTTGGAGGACGGTATGCGTGGTGTCGCTGGGCCAGTCAATGCGTCTATCGGTTTGGCGCATCAGAGGGTTCCAGGTGCCTGTGGCTTGTGGGCTCACGTGGGGTGTTGGTTGCAAGCTGCCGGGTGTGAACCGGTGCAAGGCGCCCAGCACGGCCACTACGGCGGCGTGGGTCACTTCACGGCGGTACATACTGGATTTGCTTGCACCGGGGCGCATGGTAAACGGTTCCCAGGCCCACACTTCACCGGCGTCCATGTCTTCTACCGCCTGCAACACCGTCACGCCCCATTGCGCATCGCCCCGCGTGATCGCCCAATCGAGCGCGCTGGGGCCACGGTCGCCGGGGATACCGGGGTGGACCACCAGGCACACGGTGCGCGCCCAGACGATCTCGGGTATGCGGCGCTTCAGAAAGGGCGCCAGCACCACATCGGGTTGGAACATCTGCACCGCTTCATCGGTGACGGCGTCTGCAATATCCAGTTCCACCGACACGGTATGACCCAGTGCTCGCAGCACACCGAACAGGCGTTGACTCAGGCTGTTGAAGCTTTGGGTGAGGAGAAGGATGCGCATGGCGTTTCGACTAGCAAATGCGCGGCAACTGCTCGCCACTGAGCCAGTCCACCACCCGCCGCCCGCCAAATTTGGTATTCATCTGCACAAAGTAATGGGCGTCCTGCGTGACGGTGCCGATGCGTTGTGCACCGCGCCCCAGTGGGTGCGCGCGCATGGCGGCCAGCAGGGTGTCGGCCATCTCGGGCGTGCATATGGCGATGAGCTTGCCTTCGTTGGCGACGTATAGCGGGTCCAGGCCAAGCAGCTCGCAGGCGGCCTCCACTTGCGGCAGCACGGGGATCGCCGCTTCTTCAATGGCCATACCGACTTTTGACTGCGTGGCGATTTCGTTGAGCGTGGTGGCCAGGCCACCGCGCGTGGGGTCGCGCAGCACGTGCAAGGCGGTAGGATCGGGCAGTGCTTGCAACATGCTTTGCACCAGGGTGTGCAGGGCGGCGGTGTCGGATTCGATGGTGGTCTCAAACTCCAGCGATTCGCGCTGGGACATCACCGCCACGCCGTGATCGCCCATCGTGCCCGAGACCAGAATCACATCCCCGGCTCTAGCCTGGCGCCCATCGATGCACAAGCCATCTGGCGCCACGCCCACGCCGGTGGTGCTGATGAACACTCCGTCGCCCTTGCCCTTCTCCACCACCTTGGTGTCGCCGGTCACGATGGGCACACCTGCGTCGCGCGCCGCCGCAGCCATGGACTCCACAATGCGCTTCAGATCGGCCAGCGCAAAGCCTTCTTCCAGAATGAAACTGGCGGCCAGATACAACGGCCTGGCCCCCGACATGGCCACATCGTTGACCGTGCCATGCACGGACAGGCAGCCAATGTCACCCCCCGGAAAGAACAGCGGCGAAATCACATGTCCATCGGTCGCCATCACCAGCCGACCGCCGACAGGGAAGGGCAACAGAGCTCCATCGTGACCCTGGCGCAAATATTCGTTATCAAAAGCGCGCGCAAACAACTCATCCACCAGTTGCGCCGCAGCCCGCCCGCCCGCGCCGTGCGTCATGTCGATGTGCCCGTGTTTGAAGTCGATGGGGCGCAGGTAGTTTTTCTTGGCTGTCGTCATGGTCATGCTGCCACCACCGCGATGTCGCGGAAGCGGCCATAGGAATAGTGGGCGGCGCAGGCGCCTTCGTTGGACACCATGCAAGACCCCATCGGACTTTCTGGCGTGCACACCGTGCCAAACAGCTTGCAGTCGGCCGGGCGTTTGACCCCGCGCAGGATGGCGCCGCATTCACACTGCTTGTGGTCGGGCACACTGGCGTAGTGCAGGTCAAACTTGCGCTCGGCGTCCCATGCGGCAAACGTCGAGCGAATCTTCAGCGCGCTATAGGGCACCTCACCCAGGCCGCGCCACTCAAAGCTCTCGCGCAACTCAAACACCTGCGATACCAGGTTTTGTGCTGTTAGATTCCCGTCGCGCGTGACCACCCGCGAAAATTCGTTTTCGACGACGGCTTGCCCGGTATTGACCTGGCGCACCAGCATCAAAATGCCCTGCATCACATCCAGCGGCTCGAACCCGGTGATCACCACCGGCTTGCGGTACTCCTCGGCGAAGTGCTCGTAGGGCTGCGAGCCGATGATGATGCTTACATGCGCCGGACCGATAAAACCGTCAATCGGCACGGTGCCCAGCTGGCGCACCTCGGCCGACTCCAGAATATGCGTGATGGCGGACGGGGTCAGCACATGACAGCACAGCACGCTGAAGTTTTTTACGGCGCGCGCTGCCGCATCGCGGATGACCAGAGCCGTGGGCGGCGTGGTGGTCTCGAAACCGATGGCAAAAAACACCACCTCGCGATCCGGGTTCTGCTCGGCCAGCTTGAGCGCGTCGGCGGCGGAGTAGACCATTCGGATGTCGGCGCCGCGCGCCTTTGCCTTGATCAGGGACAGGCCATTTGAAGCGGGCACGCGCATGGTGTCGCCATAGGTGCACAGCATCACGCCCCGCTGTAGGGCGAGGCTGATCGCCAGATCGACGCGGCCAATCGGCAGCACGCACACCGGGCAACCCGGCCCATGGATCATGCGCACATTTGCGGGCAGCATGTCGGCAATGCCGTAGCGGGAAATGGCGTGCGTGTGCCCGCCGCAAAACTCCATGAAGTTGTAGGCCACATCGCGTCGTACTTCGGCGGCAATATTGGCGGCGATGTGGCGCGCGCCATCCCCCTCGCGGAATTCGTCGATGTATTTCATGGCTGGGCTTCCGACTGCGCCAGTTCGGCAAACAGCGCCAAGGTGCGCTGCGCCTCCTCTGGGTCGATCTTGCCGATGGCGTAGCCCACATGGATGATCACGTAGTCACCCACCTGCGCGTCGTCCACCAGATCAATGGACACCTCCTTACGCACCCCGGCCAGATCGACCACGGCACGCAGTGCGGGCAAGAGTTCCACCACACGGGCGGGAATGGCTAGGCACATGATGGGTTCCTTGGGGTGCTGTTCAAATAGTAGCTAATTGCGCATATTTCACGAGGACTGTGGCCGAATCTTGATGTGGCTCGGCCTTGCATTCCGTCGCCATACTTCGTTCTGCGACCCAGGCCTGGCCTAGCGCCAACCCGGCATCGCCACACGACTTTCTTTTGGTCTGCAGCACGTACAAGCCAGCTGACTCCAGTTGTGAAACGATGCGCTTCGTCAGGATGCGATTTAAGAAGCATCCGCCGCCCAAAGCAACATCACGCACTTGGTGGATGTGCGCTTGGGCGATGGCGTGGGCGCTCAGGGCGTCGGCCAGCGTCAGGTGAAAGCGCGCGGCGGTTTCATCGACCATGTTGGGGTCGTGCCAGTGGGCTTGGATCAGCAGGGGCCGCACATCGATCTGGCCGTCCGGTGTCACTGCCCAGTCGCTGGCGCGCACTTCCAAGGTGTGGGACTGCAGGTAGCGCGCCGCTGCCTGCTCCAGCGCCATTGCCGCTTGCGCCTCAAATTCCTGCCGCACACTCAAACCCAGCAAGCCCGCCACCGCATCAAACCAGCGCCCGGCTGCCGTGGTCTGTGGACAATTCAGGCCACGTTGCAGCATGGTGTGGATGGTGCGTGCCGCTTGCTCACCCACGGTCTGTGCGAAGCGCGGCACGATCTGCTCGGCCATCCCACATGCGTGCAGCGCCGCCGCGGCCATGCGCCAAGGCTCGCGTGCGGCCACGTCGCCACCGGGCAAGGTCAATGGGCTCAGATGACCAACACGCTCACAACGGGCGCCCTCCACCAGCAGCACTTCACCACCCCAGGCCACGCCATCCGTGCCCAGACCCACGCCATCCAGCGCGATGCCGATCACCGGACGCGCCGTGTCGCTTTTCATGTCACGTTGTGCGCCGTGCTCTGCCAGCACCGCCGCGATATGGGCGTGGTGGTGCTGCACGGCAATGGCGCTGACCCCTAGTTCGAGCGCCAGCCGCTGGGCCAGGTGGGTGCTGAAGAAGTCCGGGTGCAGGTCATGGGCCAGGGCATCGATGGGGTGGCTTGCCTGTGCCAGTAGCGTGCGCACGGATTGCTCCAGCGCCTCGCAGGCGGCAGGGTCGGACAGGTCGCCGTGCTGCGCGGACCACAGTGGCTTGAGAGGCGCCCCTGTGTCGAGCAGGCAGGCGGCGTTCTTCAGGAACGCGCCGCAGGCCAGGACGCGGGCCATGGCCTAGGCTTGCTCTGCCTTGAGTTGGGCCAGCTCGACTTCCAGTTGTGCAATGCGGGTTTGTCGTGCATCGCGAACTTGGTGCTGATGGTGCGCGGGCCCGTCGAGCAGCCAGTTCAGCCAGGCCTGCATGCCTTCGCCCGTGGTGGCGGACAGCTCCAGGATGGTGATGCCGGGGTTGACCCGGCGCGCGTAGTCCTTGCAGCGCGCCACGTCAAAGCTCAGGTGCGGCAGCAAGTCGAATTTGTTGAGGATCATCAGTTGGGCGGCGGCAAACATGTCAGGGTATTTGAGCGGCTTGTCCTCGCCCTCGGTGACAGACAGGATGGCGACCTTGGCCTCCTCTCCCAGGTCCCACAGTGCGGGGCACACCAGATTGCCGACGTTCTCGATGAACAATAGTGACTGGGTGCCGTGAGAGTGGCCGAGCCCATGGTCGTGACCGTGGTCATGGTCATGCGAATGGTGGTGGTCATCATCCCGGGAATGTTCATGCGGGTGCGCATGGGGGTGTGCGTGCGAATGCTCGTGCGTGGCCAGTTGCGCAAAGGCCTGCGCCACCATTGGTGCGTCCAGGTGGCAGCCCTTGCCGGTATTGACCTGGATGGCGGGCGCGCCGGTGGCGCGGATGCGGTCGGCATCGAAGCTGGTCTGCTGATCGCCCTCGATCACCGCCACGCTGACATCAGGAGCGTGCTGTTTGAGGGCATGGATGGTGGCGCACAGCAGTGTGGTCTTGCCCGATCCGGGGCTGGAGACCAGGTTCAGGACGCGCACGCCATGCGCGGCAAAGTGCGCGCGGTTTTGCGTGGCAATGGCGTTGTTGGCTCCCAGCACATCTTCTTCGATCTTGATGGTGCGCTGTTGGGTCAGGCCGGGTACCGACACCTTTGCCGCGCCCGCGCCGAAGTGCAGATCGCCGGTGGTGGGGTGAACTTCAGGACTTGAATCCGGTTTGCTGGTTCCGGTATTGCTGCAGCCGCAGACGACGCACATGGCATATTCCTTTGTTGTTTGTGGGTGAGTTTAGACAACCTGCATGTCCACCACGCGCAGCTCGGTGCCGCCAGTGGGTTGCAGTTGGTGGCCACAGCACAGAGGGCAGGGGTCCAGACGGGAAAGAATGGCAACGCTTTGGCCGCAGGGCAGGCACCAGGCGCTGCCGGGCGGTTCGTCAATGTCGACATGCGCGCCCTCCAGGCACGTCTCGGGTGCAATAGCTTGCAGCGCGAAGCGCAGCGACGAGATTTCCACGCCGCACAGCGCACCGGCCTCCAGGCGCAGGTGTGTAACGCGCTCAAATGGGTCACGCGCACGGGTCTGCTCCAGCACCCGCAGGATGCCACCGGCCAGGCTGAGTTCATGCATGGGCGTACTCCTCCTCGGTGGTGGTGCTGTCCAGTACGGTGCAGTCCACGCACGGGTCGTAGGCCGCGGCCAGGCACCAGGCGGCCTCGGTATTGTGCGCAGGCAGCGTAGTGAGTGCGTGGGCCAGCGCGCCGTCCGCGTGAAAATTCCATTCGGTGGGGGCCAGCACACGGTAATCGTCCACGCGGCCCAGCGGGTCGAGTTGGACCCAGTGCAGCAGCAGACCGCGCGCCATTTCGCACCAGGCAATGGCCTGGCCCTGGCCGAGCGACAGCGCCCCGCTGTCCAGCAGTGGGTCGCGTTGTTCATCGTCGGCAATCGGGTTGGCTGCGGTGATGTTCACAAGTTCCATCCAGCGCGCACCCAGGCGGGTCCACGCATTGGGTGGAAGCGAATCGCGTTCGGCTTGGTGGCGCAAACGGGTCCAGACGCCGGTTTCTGCGCATTGGCCGCGCCAGCGCGGGCGTTGCACGAAATCCGGGTCGGTGGCCATGGCCTGCGCCATTTCTCGCAAGTGGGTGGACTGCACCGCAATTTCGAAGTTGAGCTGGTCCAGGTTGCGGGTTTGCGGCGTCAATGTGATGGCCAGGGGTTGCCATGCGGCAAGGCAGCGCGCGGGTGACAGATCGTGCGCCCGGTTGCGGCACCAGTGGGCGAACGCATCAGAGTCGCGGTGGCGGGTCAGCCAGTCTTGCACCGGCTGATTCAACAGGCGATCCAGCCACTCGCGCAACTGCGTCAGGGCGAACCCGGCTTCTTGCGGCCCGCAGGCCTGCACGGGGGGCATCAGGGGGAGCGGGCAATCGCGCAGCCAATGCAAGTCTGGCGCGCTTTGCGTGGCGGTGGGCTGGCGCTGCGGCCAGTCAAGCGCCATGTTGCGCAGATGGTCGCGTGCCGTTTCCAGCCGCAGCAGTAGGGATGGCTCTACCGGCAGCACGGCGCTTGTCTGTGGACCAGCAGCGTGCAAGGCCAGGCGCGCGGTGCGCCGGTGGGCGTGGGCGCACAGGGTGAAGACATTGCCTAGCGTGCGCACGACGGCCTCGCCCTGCTGCCAGCGCAGCAAGCGACCCAGCCGACCGCCGCCCAGCACCGGGCGCTGCCCCGTGATGCTGTCACGCTCCCCAGGGCGCAATGTGTAGTGCCCTGCCAGCGTCATGACAGGGGGTTGCGCCGTGCTGGCGTTCATGCGCTGGCTCCGGCGCGTGGGCCACCACGCCCAAACAGGAAGCCGCGTCGGTTAGGTGCCGACTCTGCCTTCACCTTCAGCACGGGAGCCGGTGCTGGTGTGCGCAGCAGGTTCAGCACCTCGCACGCGGTTGCCACAGCGGCCGCGTGGTCTGCAAATTCAAACATGGGCGAGAACAGCGAACAGCAGGTAAAGGCGCCGAGCCCGTCTTCGTGCGCGCCAATGAATTCAAAGATTTTGCTGCCGATCTTGCGGCTGGCTTTTTGCCCAACACCCACCACGGCCTCGCCAGCATCGGTTGTGGCTTGCGGCAGGCACACTAGGTTCATGAACCACGGTGTCACCAGCACGCCCAGCAGCCATTCACCACCGTCTGGATCGGCCTGCGGCGCAAAGCCCACAGCCTGCACGCGCAAGGCCGGGTTTTGCACCGGCACGCCCTGCATGCGGGTGGCGGCGATGTGGGCAAACACCTGCTCCAGTGTCTGCACGCGGCTTTGTGACCATGCACTCATGACAAGACCAAAAACTGATCTGCGGCGCCGTCACACTGCGGGCAGCGCCAATGGGCTGGCAGGTCGGCAAAGGGCGTGCTAGGCGCAATCTGCCACTGTGAATCGCCCTCGTTGGGGTCATAAACCCACCAGCAGATCTTACATTCCAGGCGGGAATCGGGCGGCAGGCGCGAGCGGTCGCCCAGGTAGCTGCCTTCGAATTGCTGTCCGTTGATGCCGCTCATGGTCTGTCCTTGTCTGCCTCGGTGCTCAGGCATGGCGCACCCATTTCAGCACCTCGGTGACGCGCTCGGCGGAGTCGCCCAGGTCCTCGGGCGCGGCGCAGGCCACGTCGGGCATCTCGGTAACTTCGACCGAGTTTAGGATGACGGTGTCCATGGAGTTGTAGTACACCACACGCCAGGTGTTGGGCACGCAGCAGTTGGTGATGCGGCAGTTGCCATAGCCGCGCGACAAAATCAGCACCCGACCCGTGCCCAGCCGGTAGTCCAGGTAGCCAATGTCTTCCAGCGTCAGGGGCAGCAGGGTCAGATTGACCACATGAGCCCGGTCGCCCGCGCGCCAGACGCGGCGCTGGTCTTCCAACTCCACCAGCACACTGGGCACGTTCATGACCTGTGGGGGTACCGGCTGGGCTGCGGGTACGGCGCTGGTGCCGTCAAGCCGGGCCGCCTCGCGCAGAACCTCGGGCACTGCGCCCACTTCGATGTAGTCCACGGGGGTTCCTTCGGGGCTGCTGCCCAGCACGCGCCAGACACCGGCAAACACCGACTCCTGAATCTGCAGCGTTGGCGGGCCGTCCGCCGCCAACACCTGGGCGCTGACTTCGCCTTCGCCCAGCACTTGGTTGATCAGCATGACATCGGAGCTGGTCAGCCCCGCCAGCGTAATGCGTTCTGTATCACGCTGCGGCGCACCGCCGTGCACGATCTGTTGCAGGGCGTCCAGCACCTGTTGGAGCACGCGCACTGCGCCTTCGCAGGCGGCAATGTCCTCGGGCTCGGGCAGGATGGGTGGTTGGTACATCGCCATTCCCTGGGGCATGGCGATGTAGTCCAGGGTTTCGTCTTCGACCATGCCACCCGCGCCGAGCGCGGCCACCACGGGTACAGGAAACGGCCGGATTTCGCGCAGTGGATTCATGAGGGTCTCGCAGTCGCTCAAAAAGGGTTAAGAGGGTGTCGAAAGGGGCGGCGCGTATCAATGGCAGTGGCTGGCGCTGGCATTGCTGCTGACTACCGGAATGCCAATGGTGGGCGCGCGGCTGGTCGGCGCGTCCAGTGCCTGGGACACGCGGGTGATGTAGTCGTTCCAGTCGTGCATGCCGGACACGGTGGTCACATAGTGGCCCGCGCGAAAGAACATCAGCGTCGGCCAGCGTTGCGAGCCGAACTTTAGAGCCAGCGCTTCGGCACATTCGGGCACCGCCACTGCCATGCCAAAGGTACGCCCGACACCGGCGCAGGCCCTTTGTAACTCGGGCAGTACCACGGCCACGTCCAGCGCCTCGGGAAAACGCACCGGGTCACCGGCAAACAGCAGGACGTGATCGCCCTGTTGCTGCGCCAGCCAGGCCTCGAGGTTGTCAAAGTCCACCCACTGTGCCTGGTGTTTGGTCACCAACTGGGCCAGCAGGGGCGGGGCAGCGATGTCGCATGTGTGCATGAAAAACTCCAAGTGTTCTGTCGTGTAAAAAACTCAGCCGCCGGTCAGCCGGCGCAGTGCGCCCACGTCCATCGCGGAGGGCAGGACAAAGCCCGCGCGGTCGTCATCTGGCAGGCTGCCGGTGTCGATGACGGACTGCAACAGGTCCAGCGTCGCGTTCACTTCCTGCGCACGCCCCGCATCTATCACTTCGCGTGCATCGTTCAGGAACACCAGCAGCCATTGGCCGGCCACGCAGTCGCCCACCAGCAGCGTGCTGACGCGCCGGGCCTCACCCCGGCCAACCACCTGGGCAAAGCCCGGTTCTACCGCCAGCACCTTCATGGGAATGCCTATGCACATGTCAGACCGCCTTGGGGATAAAACGCTCGTCGCCAATGCGGCACGCTTGTTCAACGCTGGGGCGTTCGGCTTCATAGCGCTCTAGGGTCAGCATGGCGCCGGTCAGCGTGGCGTCTTCGGGTAAGGGCTGCGGGCGCTGTTGGGGCTCTCCGCCCCACTCACGTAGACGCTCCAGTCCCAAGGCCAGGGCTTGGGGTAGGGTCTGCTTGACGATGTCGCGCAGGCTGCCGCCAAAGTCTTCCAACTCTTCGGGCTGGCAGCCAATTAGCAACACCTGTCCGGGATAGTGGCCGGTGAACTGGGCCAGGCACAGTACTTCCTGAAAACCGGTCTGGTGAAGGCTCATTTTCTTGGCACCCATGAAACGCGGCACCTCGTCGTTTTCAATGAGTTTGAGCGTACCGGGCGCCAGGCCGTAGTCGATGGCGTCGAAGATCAATAGCTTGGTGGCCGACTGCACGTTCTCGATCAGGTACAGGCCCTGGGTGCCACCGTCTATGAGATCCACATGGTGCGCAAACGTCCACTCGCGTTGCAGGGTCTCGACACAGCGCACGCCAAAGCCCTCGTCGGCCCACAGCACGTTGCCAATTCCCAGCACCACAATGTGCTCGTTCAGGGGGGTGTAACCCGGGGGGTTACAGGCGGTTTTAGGTGTGCAAGTGCTCATAAGGGTGTGCGCAAGCTGCGTCTGGGTTAGACGGGAAGGACGGGTTGGTGTGGCGCGATGGTGGCCACATCGCTGCTGTGGCGCAGCGCGCGCCAGGCGTGGAAGTTGTCCCAGTTGGCCTGCAGCGCCAGCCAGAAGTCGGCCCGCACGCCAAAGGCCACGGCGCATCGAATTGCAGTGTCAGCCGACATGGCGCGCTGGCCCTGGGTCAGTTCATTGACACGCCGGCGCGACACGCCCAGCAGTTGGGCCGTGCGCGTCTGCGACAGCGCCATCGGTCGCAGGTAGTGCCGATCCAAAAACCGGCCCGGATGGACTGGCAGACGGATGGGCACCCCAACGGGTTGCATGGCGGTTTGTGTACGCATGGCAGGCAGTATTGGCGTTCAGTCTTTGAACGTGCGGAAGCCCGAGATCATGGTGCTGACCAGGCTCTGGCGGCCCATGATGTCTTCCCGTATAGCGGCGTAGATGTGGGCAATGGCAAAGACCACGATCAACCACATGCCCATGTGGTGCCAGGTGTGCACGTCTTGTGACTGGCCCATCAGCGGGATCACCCAGCCAAACAAGGTGTTGGCCCAGGAGCCCGCCTGGGTGCCCTCGCCATACATGGCAAAGCCGGTAAACACCATGAATATGGCTGTGAACAGGAACACAAAGAACATGGCAAAGCGGGCCATCGGGTTGTGGCCGATGTAGGGGCCCGGGCGTGGCCCCATGAATGCGTACCACTTGAGCATGCACAGCATTTCATGCCAGTAATCCCGCTGCGTTAGCGGCACCGAATACAGCTCACGCGCATGGCGGTTGCCCACCAGGGCCCAGTACGAGCGCCCCAGCAGCCCGATGGTCATGATGTATGCGGCCGAGAAATGGGTAAACCGGATATAGCCCATCAGGAAATGGTCACTGGCTTCACCGGGCATGGCGGGCAGGGGCGAGCCAATGAAGTAGCCGGTGATGCACAGCACGGTGATTGCCAGTGCGTTTACCCAGTGCCAGAACCGCACCGGCGCCTCGTAGACATACATCGACTTGATCGACTGGCTGTGTGCCATCTCCTGTTCTTCGGACGGCAGCGCGGCGTGGAGTTCTTCCACCGCAGCGTGGGCGCTGGTGTTCATGGTGTTTCCTTAAGAGTTGGCCTGAATCAGGGCTGGGGGCCACGTGGCATCAGAGCTGGCTGAACAGGTAGACGCCGCCACCGCTGCACAGCGCGCCCAGGCCGGCTATGGCCCAGGTGGCCTTGCGCGCCAAGTACTGACGGATACCCAGACCGGCGACCACGCCACCAAGGTGCAGTGCAGCCGTCGTCGCCACAAAGCCCAGCGCGTAGCTTCCAAAGCCACTCGCTGGCACTTCGGCGCCGTGTGCCAGGCCGTGTAGCGCGGCGGCCAGGGCCACCAGGCCCAGACCCGCAGCCACCGGCATGCGCACCCGGGTGAGCACCAGCATGGCGCCACATACCACCACGCTCAGGGCCACCATCTGCTCCAGAAACGGCACCTGCAGGCCGACAGCCCCCAGGGCCGCGCTGATAGCCAGCGACAACAGAAAGGTGGCAGGCCCCCACCAGGCCTTGCCCGCAGGCAGGGCCGAGACCGACCAAATGCCCACCGCCACCATGGCCAGCAGGTGGTCCGCGCCTAGCGGGTGGGCCAGGCCCTCGCTGATGCCTGACGTTCCATGCCCGGTGTGGGCCTGGGCAACGCCCACGGTCAATGCCAAACCAACCACTGCGGCAGCACGAATAAATCGAGGTGAACTGAATTGCATGAGTGTCTCCAATAATGCGCGCTTGCGCGGTGGGTCTAGCGGACCTTGACGGCGGCCATTTCCTGTCCGTCCGGGCTCATGACGTGGGTCGAGCAGGCCAGGCAGGGATCGAACGAATGCAGGGTACGCAGGATTTCCAGCGGCTGCTCGGGGTTCACCATGGGTGTGCCCATCAGGGCCGCTTCAAAGGCACCGATCTGGCCCTTGGCATCGCGGGGGCTGCCGTTCCAGGTGGTTGGCACCACGCACTGGTAGTTCTCGATCTTGCCGTCCTTGATCTTGATCCAGTGTGCCAGTGCGCCACGCGGGGCTGCTGCGGTGCCCACGCCCTTGGCTTCTTTGGGCCAGGAGGCCGGGTCCCACTTTTCGACATTGGCTGTGGCGGTGTCACCGGCCTTGATGTTGGCGATCAGCTCAGCGTAATCGTCCACCATCATCTCGGCGCAGTACTGGCCTTCTAGGCATCGCGCTAGGGTGCGCCCGATGGTGCTGGGCAGTAACTGCTTCAAGGTGTACTGGGTTTCGGGCAGGCCCAGGGCCTTGGGCACGCCGCTGTTGACCATCATGGCGGCAAATTCCAGTTGTTCCCTGGGCCGCTGGGCGTACTTATTGCCCTTCAACGCGTGCGCATAGGCCAGGATGTAGCGCGGCAGTGGGCCCACCTCCACAGCGTGGCCGCGCCAGCGCGGGGCCTTGATCCATGAGTACTTGGCGCTTTCGTCAAGTTGCTCAATGTTGGTCTTGGTGCCCTTGGTGCCCTTGCCCAGCGCGAAGTTGGGTTCGGTCACCCCATCCCACGGGTGCAGGCCCTTGGTGTCGTCGGCGTACTTGTACCAGCTGTGAGTCACAAATTCCTGAATTTGCTCAGGGTCACGCGGGTCGACGGGGTGGATTTCGTCCCACTTGCCGTTCAGGATCGCGCCGCCAGGCAGCTGGTCGGTTTTCTTGTCGTAGCTGACCTTGGCGTATTCGCCGTAGTCCATCACATTGGTGGCAGCCAGGCCGCCGCCGTGCAGCCAGCCGGCGTGCTTGTACAGGGTGCCGATGGCGAGCACATCGGGCAGGTAGACGTTCTTCACAAACTCGTTCATCTCGTCGATGCGGGACTTGATGAAGTTGAGTCGTTCCATGTTGATCGGCGCACCGGCGGCGCCATTGCCGTCGATATTTATGGCGCAGGGCATGCCACCCACTAGAAAGTTCGGGTGCGGGTTCTTGCCGCCGATGATTGTGTGGATCTTGACCCAGTCCTTTTGCAAATCCAGCGCTTCCAGATAGTGCGCCACCGCCATCAGGTTAGCCTCAGGTGGTAGCACATAGGCCTTGGAGCCCCAGTAACCGTTGGTGAACGGGCCGAGCTGTCCACTTTCGACGAATTTCTTAATGCGATTTTGCAGGTCCCGAAAGTAGCCCGGTGACGACAGGGGATGGCTGGGCGACACTAACTGTTGCAGCTCCGACGTTTTCTTGGGATCGGCCTTGAGGGCGTTGACCACGTCCACCCAGTCAAAGGCATGCAGGTGGTAGAAGTGCACCACGTGGTCATGTACCTGCAGGGTCTTGTCAAACAGGCCGCGCAGCAGGTGGGCGTTCTTGGGGATCTTGATGCCCAGCGCGTCTTCCACCGCGCGCACCGAGGTCATGGCATGGGTGCCGGTGCAGACGCCGCAGATGCGCTCCACAAAGGCCCAGGCATCGCGCGGATCGCGGCCCTTGAGAATGACCTCCAGGCCGCGCCACATGGTGCCGGTGGAGACCGCGTTGGTGATGACGTTGTTCTTGTCGAGGTTGACCTCGCAGCGCATATGGCCCTCAATGCGGGTCACCGGGTCAACAACGATGCGCCGCCCCGTGTCGTTGAGCTTGAAGCCTTGTGTTTCGTAAGCACCCATGATGTGTTTCCTTGTGGCCTGGTTCAGGCTTTTGTGGTTGCGTCTTTGCTGGCTGCGCGGCTGATGGCAGACGCTGCAGCATGGGCAACGACGGCCGCGCCGACGATGGCTGCGGCCGTGCCGCCCACCTTGTCGGCATTGGCCTCGACACCAAACTGCGGGATGTTGGTCAGGCGGTCGTAGAACGAGCCCTTGTCCCAGAAGCCGTCTTCCGAGCAGCCAATGCAGCCATGACCGGCCTTGATGGGGAAGCTGGTGCCGCCGTTCCACATGATGGTGGAGCAGGCGTTGTAGGTGGTCGGACCCTTGCAGCCGACCTTATACAGGCAGTAGCCCTTGCGCGCCGATTCGTCGTCGAAGGCCTCGACAAATTGTCCGGCATCGAAGTGCGGGCGGCGATAGCACTTGTCGTGGATGCGCTGGCTGTAGAACATCTTTGGCCGGCCCTGGCGGTCCAGCTCCGGAATCTTGTCGAAGGTCAGCATGTAGGTGATGACGCCGGTCATCACCTCGGCAATTGGTGGGCAGCCCGGTACCTTGATGATCGGCTTGTCGGTGATGACCTTGTGGATGGGCACGGCCCCGCTCGGGTTAGGCTTGGCAGCCTGCACGCAGCCCCAAGAGGCGCAGGAGCCCCAGGCGATCACGGCCTTGGCGTCCTTGGCGACGTGCTTCAATTTTTCGATGAAGGGCTTGCCTGACTGGATGCAGAACATTCCATCCTCGTTGAGCGGCGGGTTGCCTTCCACGGCCAGGATGTACTGGCCTTTGTACTTGATCATGATCTGCTCAAGGATGGCCTCGGCCTGGTGGCCGGCGGCGGCCATCAGCGTGTCGTCATAGTCCAGCGAGATCATGGACAGCACCACGTCCTTGGCCAACGGGTGCGCGGAGCGGATGAAACTCTCGGAGCAGCAGGTGCATTCCAGCCCGTGCAGCCACAGCACCGGCGTGCGCGGCTTGGTCTCCATGGCGTGTGCAATCTGCGGCACGAACGACGGCGCCAAGCCCAGCGAGGTGGCGGTCAGCGAGCAGTACTTCATCATGCTGCGTCGTGTTATGCCCTGGCGGCGCATGACCTCATAAAACGTTTCCACAGTGTGTCTCCTCGTTGGTTTTTCTGGAGGACGACCACCGTTTTGGCATCGCCCCGCTTGACAATGGATTCACAAGTTCTGTGCCACAAAGAAGGGCACTCGCGTAAACCCCTAGACGGACCACGCCAGCAAGCCCACCTTCACTCTGAGCGGTGTGTTTCGGCGTGCGGCGTGTGGCGGGGTATTTGTGGCGGGACGGCTGTTTCGGTGGTTACCGAGTTTGCGGTTTGGGCTGTCGCCTGCCAACTTGAATGGCAGGTGATGTGTTGGAAGTTGTGTTGAATCCGGCGATAAACCGAGCCAGCGGGGTGTTGGCACCGATAAATCTTGACAATACGTGTCGTCAGGCATGTTCAGCGGCACGATGGACAGTCACGCTGCATCGAGACGGAAACTGCAGGCAGCCTCACCGCCACTGCGCAACTCGGTTCGACGAACAGCTTCATTGTTCTAAACGGGCATTCCGGTGCACCCGTAACTGGTCAATGGCGGGTGCCCACTTTGACGAAATGTTCACAACATAGTTACTAGTCGATCCGGTCTGCCAACGACTCCTTTGGAGCGGCCAGATCGCAAATCTCTAAGTCCGTTTACGCTGCATCACCGCCGTCCAAGGCGGCGCCACCGCCGTCCGCTTTGGGTCTGAACCGGTCAACATTGTTTGGCTGTTGAAAACCCACTGCAGCGATCTATCGCGCCAACTGAGAATAGGCAACCGAATGTGGTTGCCTGGTGAAGAGGTTTCACTGCTCAGTGATCTGCTTGGAAGGCCCATCGCCACACAAGGTGCTGACCAGGGCCAACAGCCCATCAAAACACTGGCGCTTGCTCTTTCAAGGCTGGCAACCACGCCATGAAGCCTAAATTGGAAGGGGCACCACAGCCCCAGCATCAATCAAGTATTGATCAATTTCAGACTGAATGTCTTGCCAGGTTTCATCGGGCGAGAGAGGGCGGATCGGCATGAGCCATTCGTCCTCGTGGTAGACGCCACTCTTCCAGTCAACCACCTCAACTCCAAGGCTGCCGTCAAGCTGGGTAACGCCCCAGGGTGCAGGGAAAAGTGGTTTGATACGCCAGCCGATCATTTGCGTCCTGGTGACCATGGTTGCGGGCCCCCGAACCCGAACAACTTTTCCGATGTTCTGCTGTGAGCCTGGCGTGTCGTAAATTACCAAGGCCAAGTCTCCGTCTTTGCACTTTAAACGTGCCATTTCGCTTCTCCTGTTTAGCAGCGTTTGACCTGATGTCGGGGGCTGCAAGTTGGAATAAATCCCCCAGCCGATAGGGTCGGCTAGACCTTGAAATTGGTAACGTTTCGGTTTGGTTGCCAGGATGTGGCCGCATCAGCGCTTTGCTAACCACCTCGCCCCGGGGGCAGGTTGGTGAAGGGCGTCCCCTTTCTCTCGATGCCTTTTCATTTTACTACTGGCAAGTGATTCAATCAAGAGGTTTGATCAAGTCTCTGGCGTCGATCCCGAGCGCCTTGCAGAGGTCCAACGTTTCAATGAACGAAATCTTGCGCTCACCCTGCTCGATTTTCGCAATGTATGACTGTGGCACTTTCAGTTTCGCTGCTACCTCAACCTGTGTTAGCCCTGCTTCAAGACGAGCTTCTTTCAGTAGCTTCCTAAGTAGTGCTTTTCGGTCCCGGACAAGTGCCATCCGTAGATGGTCAATCCTGTTTTGGAATATCCCATTTCAGGATATCATTATCCAAACTAACGAAGTGTCGTGCGCGGCCCAAATTTAGGTCACAGAGGTTAGTTTACCGCTCTCGCTACTTCACAAATGGCCCAAGGCAACAGCTCCTAGAAACACAAGCGCCGGTACATTTTTAACATCACTGAGCGCAAAACACCAGATTAATTGAATGCATTGCGGGCGATTGATTCGTACAGATTTTAATTATTACCGGGCAGTCGATGATGATCAATAAATTTCACACCCACTACGACAACCTGAAAGTTACTCGTAATGCCCCGGTTGAAGTTATCCGAGCTGCTTATCGAGCGATGGCGCAAAAATACCATCCCGATATAAATTCATCCCCTGCTGCAAACACCACCATGAAGATTCTGAATGAAGCTTGGGAGGTACTGGGTGACCCTCATAAAAGGGCCGAGCATGACAAATGGATCGCTGAAGAGGAAGAGAAACAAATAAAACAATCATCATTTAATACCACCAATTCGAAGGAGCGGGTTTTTGAAAATGAAAGCTTCCGATTCCATTTTCAAACAGCACCCACAGGTCGCGAAGCTTTTAGAAAGAACCAAAAAACACAAAAATATCACGACAAGTTCAGGACACAGAATAAACACGCATCACAGCTTGTAGCGCTCAACACATGGTTGGGTCGCAAAGATACCCAATTCAAAGCGATAGCCGTTGTAGTCGCCGTGTTTTGTGTAGGCCTTTTGTGGCTGTCGATTGAGGGCCATAGAACCAAAAGATCCGTTGAGGAAATCAACTCGCGATCTGCAACTTCGGCCAGTGAGAGACCAAGCGACTGGCAAGTTGAAACTGAGAAGCCTTTACGCTTTACTCCACTCTCTGAGTTTCCTGAGAAGATCAAGAATAAAGATGATCAGGCTACGGATCTCTCAAGTCTTGGAGCGCCAATTCAAACTAAAAGTCAAAAAGCGCTCGACCCAGATCGTCAAGAAAAAACGGGGTACGTGAAGGGCGCATATCAGCAAGCATCTGCTGGACTTTCAAACTTTACCGTGGACAACCTAAGAGGTGGTGGTGACGCGGTTGCTCGCATTTATCGCAATGGTGCGAAGCCTGCGTCACGAACCATGTTCGTCAAAGCTGGTGAAAAGTTCACAGCGAGAGGACTAGCGCCAGGAAGTTATGTATTTCGGTACAGATTCATTGGAAGTACGAAGACCTACGAAGCTGACAGAGTGTTTCCGCTTGAAGAAGCGACCACTTCTGAAGGCACGAGATATTCCAATGTGACGGTAACCCTATTCACAGTTAGCGATGGAAACCTGCAAACAAAAGAGGTTCCAGAGGACAGGTTTTGAAGCAATAAATTAACTCATTTTGAGTTAGAGGATATCAAATGAATGATTTCGAAATAAGAGCAGAAGCCAACGACACTGCAATCCCCCAAACAATTGGATTTTGTATATTATTTACGGCTGTTAATTTTTTGTTCTCATTGTTAATATCATTTTTCTTTACATTTATATTTTCACTATTTATCTACTACATCATTTATACTTCAAAAGTAAAAAAAATACGAAAAATTCATAAGGCCATTAAAGAGGCTCATGAAAATATTGGATTTAATGGTTTTACAGAATTGATGGCTTTGAGTATTGACAATAAAAAAGAAGAGATAAGGCAAATTCTAGATGATGGCGCCAATATTAATTCTCAAAATGATAAAGGGTACACTGCTCTAATGTATGCCAGCAATTTTGGAAGAGATGAAATTGTTAAATTTTTATTAGAGCGAGGGGCGGACAGAAATATAATTACAGCCAATGGTAACGATGCACTGCATTTCGCAAAGAATAATAAATTCAGGGGCATTGAAAAAATGCTCAGTTCTTGATAATTGACTGTCTGCCAACGAATTTTAATTCGATGTTATATCTTATGTTGTAATAAAAAGTCTTAAGCAGAAGCATAATCGGTATTGGCTCAATTTAGAGCAGAGAAACTTAACATCCATACGGATTGCGTACGCTAATCAGAATCCACCCCGAATACTAAATTGAAATGACTTCGATATGGTGTCTACGTACCGATCGTATGTAGACCCTGGCGCGGGGCAGTAATCAGTCGCAGGAACAAAGTTATTCCACCACCAAGAATCACCAAATGTCACACTTGAAACAACCATCGCCCAACCAAGCGAAAAATCTGCACTCAATGCGCGGCATGTGTCTAACGCCGTGGCTCAGAGCCTATGAGGCCACCTTGTCACCAGCCGAGATTGAGCGCTTGGATAAACGCCTAGCCGCCGCCTTTGAAGCGGATAAAAATTACCATCTGGCGAAGGCTAGTCGCAGCCAACGGACCGGTAAATTAAAGGACCCGGCTGATCTTTGCTGACGGGGCTGCAGAGCGACCCTGGTTAGGGTTCTCTGCAGCATCCACCTACCTTCCTGTTGCGGCTCTGCCAATGCGGCTCATCGTTGTACTTCAGCGTTTTTCAATCGTCAGGCTGAGTAAAACCGAAAAACCGACATAACCTACACATCAGCTCAACAAGTTGTGCGGGACACATTCAACTTGCCAGGTCTCGGCTGACCTGCGGCTAACGCCACGCACAAACCGACGCCCATCAACGATGCGTCCGGCCTGCCGTTTTATCCACCAGCCAAGCCTGCGACGGTTAATCTGGCCACGTTCATCAGCAATGTCCCGAAGCACCTCCTGTAGTTCCGCGTGCGCGTCATCCAGCTCTGAATCACTGGTTACTGCGTCTCGAACCATCGCCGCCTTTGTACCAAATACGT
>Ga0214919_10000506_pt1 | contig 66475 bp, 63 predicted proteins | sample LL1503_MetaG_FD_177994 | JGI IMG/M metagenome (GOLD analysis project Ga0214919, IMG submission 177994) | Freshwater microbial communities from Lake Lanier, Atlanta, Georgia, United States - LL-1503 | ecosystem: Environmental > Aquatic > Freshwater > Lake | place: USA: Georgia | collected... | reverse complement strand
CCCAACAGGTTTTAAAAGCTTGTTATGATGGAGGCATTCGTGTGTTTGAATTTACGAATCGGGGTGCGGAAGCTCCTGCCATTTTTGCTAAATTAATCGACTATTGTGAGAAGGAATGTCCCGATTTAGTTTTGGGTATTGGGACGATTTATGATGCTAAACAAGCGAATGAATTCATCGCCATGGGTGCGGATTTCATGCTGCAACCTTTCACGACTCCTGAAGTAGGCGAGGTATGTGCCAAACATGATATTCCTTGGATGCCAGGAACCATGACACTGACTGAAATTAGAAATGCTGAAATCTTAGGGGCGAAATATGTCAAAATATTCCCTGGGAATGTAGTCGGACCCGGATTTGTTAAAGCAATCAAGGGGCCAATGCCAAAAACCAAAATTATGGTGACCGGCGGTGTTGAACCCAACAAAGAAAGTTTATCCTCTTGGTTTGGAGCTGGAGCTGCAGCGGTGGGCATGGGATCTCAATTATTTCCGGCAGATTTGATTGCCAAAAAAGATTATCAATCTATTTCAAATACCATTTCTGACTTAATCAAAATTTACAGAGGCTTATAACATTAGCCTCAAAAACACTCTAAACCATGAATAAAATAGGAACTTATCGCTGGCGAATTTGCGCATTGCTTTTTTTCGCCACCACAATCAATTATCTGGATCGGCAGGTTATCGGATTATTAAAACCTGTATTGGAAGATCAGTTTAATTGGTCTGAGTCCGATTATTCTAACATCGTTATTACATTTCAAGCGGCCTATGCCATCAGTCTATTGGGATTTGGTGGGATCATTGATCGCATCGGGACCAAATTAGGTTATACCATTTCCATCATCGTTTGGAGTATTGCCGCCATGTTACATGCATTAGCTACTGGCACAATGAGTTTCGCATTCATGCGAGGTTTATTAGGTTTAGGGGAAGCGGGTAATTTTCCTGCTGCTATTAAAACTACTGCAGAATGGTTTCCTAAAAACGAACGGGCGCTAGCGACTGGAATATTTAATTCTGGGGCCAATATAGGTGCTGTTGCAGCCCCAATAATCGTGCCTTGGATTCTAGGTACCTATGGTTGGGAAATGGCGTTCATTGCAACGGGGGCAATAGGTTTTGTTTGGTTGATTTTTTGGTGGTTCTATTATGAGGTGCCATCCAAACACAAGTCTTTGTCAAAAGAAGAATTTGATTATATCCATGCGGATAAAGAAGAAAAAGATGAAAACCAAGAGCCTGTTAAATGGGCTAAATTATTTGGTTTTAGACAAACTTGGGCGTTCGTTTTTGGTAAAATGTTTACAGATCCAATCTGGTGGTTTTTCCTATTTTGGTTGCCTTCGTATTTCTCTGAGCGCTTCCAATTGGATTTAAAAAAGCCGAGTTTAGAATTAATCATTGTGTATACCGCAACGACCATTGGTAGTATTGGGGGAGGATGGCTTTCCGGTTATTTAATTAATAAAGGTTGGCCTTCATTCAAGGCCCGTAAATTTACCATGTTGGGATTTGCCCTTGCCGTGGTGCCGATTATGTTGGCTCGTTATTGTGATAATATCTGGCAAGCCGTAGCATTAATTTCGTTGGCTGCAGCGTCACATCAGGCTTGGAGTGCCAACATATACTCCATAGCGACAGACATGTTTCCTAAAAAAGCCGTTAGTTCTATTATCGGTATTGGAGGAATGGCAGGTTCGGTAGGAGGTATTTTCTTTCCTTTTATTGTCGGTATTTTATTAGATAAATATAAGTTATTAGGCAATATCAATGATGGCTACAACATCATCTTTTTGATGTGCGGAAGTGCTTATATCATAGCCTGGGCGATCATTTATACCCTAGCTCCAAAATTAGAAACAGCGAATATCGACTAGTTGATATTCGACAAATTCATAGTGATTTAAAACTTTCATACTGTAGCTTTACTAACTTTTGAAAAGTTAGTAAAGCTTAACAGTATGGGACATAATTTATTTACCCACTCTTAACGATCTGTTAATCATTCGTTTATTTTGAATTGATAGCTTTGGTCTACCAAATTCGAACATATGGGTCGCAATGTACAACCCACTTACAAAACGATTGTTGTTTCCGACTTGCACTTGGGTAGCAAGGGAGCTAAGGCTGCGGAAGTCAACGAATTCCTCAAAGCAAATTCTTGTCATCAGTTAATTCTCAATGGAGACATCATAGACGGTTGGCAATTAAAGAAAGGCGGGTCATGGAAAAAGAAGCACACGTCTTTTTTTAGAGCTGTCCTTAAAATGATGGATTCTTGGGATACCGAAGTCATTTATTTAAGGGGAAATCACGATGATTTTTTAGAGCAGGTATTGCCTTTAAAAATAGGAAAGCAATTTTCAATCCGCCAAGATTATATGTTGAAGAGTTTTGGAAAAAAATTCTTCATTACACATGGGGATATTTTTGATAGCATCACGAGTCAAATGAAATGGTTAGCCTATTTAGGTGACATAGGGTATACCTTTTTATTATGGCTAAATAAATGGTACAACCAGTATCGCAATTGGCGAGGTCTCCCCTATTTCTCGCTGTCGCAAACCATCAAACAAAAAGTAAAAGCGGCGGTCAATTTCATTTCCGATTTTGAAGAGAAATTAGCTGAATTAGCCAAGGCAAAGCAGGCGGATGGAATTATATGCGGACATATCCATAAAGCTGAAATCAAGGAAATCAATGGAATCATTTATATGAATTCTGGGGATTGGGTAGAGTCGCTAACAGCTTTAGTTGAGACACATGAAGGAGAATGGTCCATTGTCCAATATCCAAATTACAACTTAGAGAAAGAACTCGAAGAGATTTGGGATGATCAAATATCAGAAGAAATAAAGATTTAATCCCATGGGGAAATTTATTTTCACAGTTCAGGGAGAAGGAAGAGGCCATTTAACACAGGCTATTTCCATGACACAAATCGCGCGGGAAGCGGGGCATGAGGTCGTGGGATATGCGGTAGGATCCTTTGAGGGCCGTAAAATTCCAGCTTTTTTTACTGAGTTTATCGGGGATATTCCTTTGATTCAATATGAAAGCCCATCCATCAATTATGGAAATGGTAATTCGGTGCAATTGGGCAAAACGGCTATGCAGGCCATTACAAGGTTTAAAACGTATTGTAAAAGTGCTTCCTCTTTAGAAAAGTTTATTAGTGAGCTTCAACCAGACGGCATCATTAATTTTTACGAATCCATTACAGGTTTATATTTCCTTAAGACAGGGTCGAAGGTCCCATGTATGTCGATAGGCCATCAATATTTATTATTAAATCGGCATTTTAAATCCATTTCAGAAAAGAAATTTGACCAATTTTTACTCAATATCAATACCAAATTTACGGCCATCGGATCTAAAAAATTCCTAGGACTTTCGTTTAGAGAAATGCCAGATGATTTGGAGAAAAATATATATACGGTACCTCCTTTATTGCGTCAAGAAGTGAAAAAGATCGTGCCAGTTGCCGGCAAATCTTGGCTGATGTATGTGACTCATTATAAATTAGCGGATCAAATAATTTCTTGGGCAGAAAAGAACAAAGAAATTACCTTGGATTGTTTTTGGGATCACCCGGAGAAAAAAGAGGTATTTAGTCCAAGTAAAAATCTAACTTTTCACCCCATAGACGCTGAGAAATATTTAGCGAAAATGTCAGCCTGTGCGGGCCTTATTTCCACAGCTGGTTTTGAGTCAGTAGCTGAAGCCATGTACCTCAAAAAGCCTGTCATGATGGTTCCCGTTCCTAATCACATTGAGCAAATGATCAATGCCTACGATGGAGAGATTTCCGGGGCTGGAATTGCGGCTAAAAGCTTTGACCTAGAAATTTTTAAAGATTATTTAAGCCATCATAGGTTGGCAAATAATGACTATGAGCTGTGGGCGCAAAAGACAAGTTTAAAAATCAGTGAACATTTGGACGGGTTAATTCAAACCAAAGCCAAGAAAAGTACCTTAGAATTCTCGGATTTATTCTTAAAAGTAATTTCCAAATTACTTCAAAACAGTCCCTTAAAAAGCGCTTAATATTCGCTTTACAGCGCGTTAATATTTGGCATATATTACCTGTCAATTCATAACATTTTCTTAAATTTTAAACGATCATTAGTTAATATTTGATTTAGAAATTTGTAGGGATTTAAATCTCTCAAGATGAATAGACGATCTTCTATATTAAGATCTTTCGGTTTAATTGCAAGTGCAATAACTGTCCCTAAATTGAGTGCCTTTGCTGAAGCGTCGACTTCAAAAAAATCCTTCCGAATTGCACATATTACTGATGTTCACATGATGCCCTTGATAGGAGCATCGAAAGGATTTGCCAAGTGCTTACATCACATTCAAAATTTAGAACAGAAGCCCGACTTAATTTTAAATAGTGGTGACTCCATCATGGATGCACATCGAGGCGGACGTTCAGTGGCAGAAAAGCAATGGAAACTTTGGCATGATGTATTAAAAAACGAGCTATCGGTACCCATTGTTCAGTCCTTAGGCAATCATGATATCTGGTGTAAATCAGAAAATATCGCGAGCATCGAGGATGGGAAAAAATGGGCATTGGACGAGCTGAAAGAATCCCAAAGATATTATTCGAAAGATTTAGGCGTCTGGCATTTAATCAGTTTAGATAGTATCAGTCCTGATAAAGACGGTCGTTGGTATACAGGTAAAATCGATGAAGAGCAAATGGATTGGTTGAAAAATGAGCTGGCTCAAATTCCAGTCAATAAACCCACCATGATTGTTTCTCACATCCCTATTTTATCCGCCTGTGTATTTTTCGATGGAAAGCGTTTTGAAAAAAACCAATGGAATATTCCTGGAAAATGGATGCATGAAGATGCATCGGATTTAAAAGATTTATTTCTCAAATACCCCAATGTAAAATTAGCCATCAGTGGACATATCCACTTATTGGATCGAGTAGAATATAACGGAATTAGTTATTGCTGTAATGGCGCGGTCAGTGGCGCATGGTGGGGAGGAAATTACCAACAAACCCAACCCGGATACGCAGTTATAGATTTATTCTCAGACGGAACTTTCACAAATAATTACCAAACATATACCACATAAGGAATGAAAAAAATTACACTAAACACTGGAAAAGAAATAGGGAACGGTTCCCCATGTTACATCATTGCAGAAATTGGAATCAATCATAATGGTTCTTTAGAGACTGCCAAATTATTAATCGACGCGGCAGTAGAAGCCAAGGTAGATGCGGTAAAATTCCAAAAGCGTACGCCTGAAATTTGTGTTCCTAAAGATCAGTGGGAAATCATGAGAGAGACTCCTTGGGGTCCGATGACTTACATTGATTACAAGAGAAAAACGGAATTTGGCGCTTTAGAATATTCAGAAATTGACGCCTATTGCAAATCATTGGGAATCGACTGGTTTGCCTCTGCTTGGGATGAGCCATCTGTAGATTTTATGGAGAACTTTGAGCCTGTCATGTATAAATTAGCGTCTGCTTCTTTAACTGATGACCATTTAATTAGGAAGATTTGTGAAACAGGTAGACCTATCATGATTTCAACAGGCATGTCTCGTGTAGATGAAATCATTTTTGCAGTGGAATTGATTCGTGAATATGGAGATTATCCTTTGATGATCGCTCATTCAACATCAGCATATCCTTGTAAACCAGAGGAGTTGAATTTGAAGATGATTCAAACGCTAAAAGATTTATATCCAGAATACATCATTGGATATTCAGGACATGAAACTGGATTAAGTACAACAGTTTCTGCCGTGGCCTTAGGCGCTGAGTTTGTTGAAAGACATTTCACTTTAGATCGTGCCATGTGGGGTTCAGATCATGCCGCATCGGTTGAACCACAAGGATTTGTCAAATTGGTAAAGGACATCCGTGACACAGAATTAGGATTAGGCGACGGGATTAAGAAAGTTTACGATAGTGAAGTAGGTCCTATGAAAAAGCTACGGGTTAATATTACCGAGAACAGATTAATGGAAAAAGCATAATCTCATGCAATTGAATGCAGTAGAAATCTGCACATTACTTCTCGTTATTGGAAGTGCCGTGCTAATCTATTTAGAAAGGAAATTCCCCTACCGCAGGGGAATTCCTTTTTTTAGAGAAGGCTTTTGGACTGATTTTATTGGCTATACACTGGTCCAAAGCTTCTTTTTGAAAATACTCATTTTTGATTTTATTATTGTTCCCATACATTCCTCCATTTCTTGGGGTGATTTCCCGAAAGTAAGTAACTGGCCGATTGGCTGGCAAGTCCTATTTTTTCTCATCACGCATGATTTATATATTTATTGGTTTCATCGCTGGCAGCATGCCAATAAACTATTATGGCGAACGCATGAAGCACATCATTCCAACAAATACATCGACTGGATTGCGGGGGCCCGATCACACTCCGTCGAAATTTTAATTAATCAAACCATTGAATTTTTACCCATTTTCCTTTTGGGTGCAGACCCGGTAGTGATTCCCATCAAAGGACTCATTGACGGCTTATGGGGCATGTACATTCATGCGAATATCAACTTCACTTTTGGCCGATTAAAATACATTTTAAATGGTCCTGAATTTCATTTGTGGCATCACGCAAACCACAAAGAGGTATTTCATGCTAACTTTGCCACTAAGTTTAGTATTTGGGATGTCATGTTTGGGACGCTTTATGAAACCAAACAAAAACCACGCTTTTGGGGTTTGTATTATAAGTTTCCAAAGGATTACATCCGCCAACATATATACGCGATTTACCGTTGGTATTTCGAAGATTTAAAAGAAAATAAATTAGATGATAAAACCTTGGATTAATATACTGATTGCGGCAATTTTTGAAACGGGTTGGACCTATGCGTTGAAGTATATGAATTTTAGCCAATTGAAAAATGCTTACCAAGCAGATTCCCTGATGAGTAAATCGGTAGGTACGGAACTAGTTCCATTTTTAGCTTATGTCATTTCCGGAGGTGGCAATATTTACTTTTTATCGTTGGCCTTAAAAGACATTCCTACGTCCACCGCCATTGCGGTTTGGACTGCATTTTCACTGGTGATGATTAAAATTTGCGATATTTTTGTCTTTAAAACGTCCACGTCACTGATGGAATTTTTCTTTATGACATTAATCATCGTGGGTATTATAGGCCTAAAAAATTACAGCGCAAGTTAATCTGTTTTGGCCTTAATAATCATTTCTGCCATTTCACGAAAACACCCTCTTCCTCCGTCAAGCGTTAATATTACATCAGCTTCCGCTTTGACTTGAGGTAGTGCATCAGCTGGACAAAAAAACATACCTACTAAAGACCTTACAACTAAGTCGTTTACATCGTCCCCAATGTACGCTAGCTCTTCCGTTTTTAAATAGTACCTTTTAAGGATGCGATTAACCACTCCTTTCTTTTCTTTGACGCCTAAATTCAACTCGGTGATACCTAATTTTTCTGCTCTTTTAACCACAGATGGGGAAGATTCCCCAGTAATAATTCCGGTAGGCACTTGCACTAAAGTCCTCAATCGTTCTACCCCCATCCCGTCTCGAATGTTGAACTTTTTCAGGTATTCTCCTTCTTCTCCGTAATATACTCCACCATCGGTAAGGACGCCATCGCAATCAGTCAATACCCATTTTATTTTAGCCAATTTTATCTTTAAATCTTCCATCTTAAATTGCTGTAAATCCTCCGTCAACGACCAGATTCGCTCCTGTCATGTAGGCGGAAGCGTCACTGGCTAAAAATACTAAAGCACCTGCATAATCATCCGGTTTAGCCATTCGCTTTAAAAGTGTTTTTGCTGAATATTGTTGCATAAAAAAATCTGTTTGTCCATTTTCTACTCCCCCAGGAGACAAGGTATTTACTCGAATCCCCTGCTCTCCCCAATAGGCCGCTAAATATCGGGTGAAGTTTATAACGGCTCCCTTGGTCGTTGGATAGGCAGGAGTTTTAAAAAATAGTTGTTGGCCATTTTCATCCTTATATAACGATTGATCTGGCCCCACCACCCCATAAGTAGACGCAATATTTATGATGCTTCCTTGCTTATTTTTCAACATGATTTTCCCAAACTTTTGTGAACATAAGAACAGTCCTTTCACATTTACCTCCCATGATTTTTGAAACATATCCACGGGATAATTTTCAAATGAAGATAAACTCAGCAAGTCTGATGAAGTCTGAAAATGATCATTGATGGCCGCATTATTGACCAAAATATCCAATCGGCCAAATTCCTTTTCTACCCAATCAGCACATTTTTCTACTTCACTTTCCACCGTTATTTCAAGGGCAATGCCTTTCGAATGATTCCCTAAAGTGGACGCAAAATCGATACAATCCGCAATCGACAAATCGGCCACAATCACAGTAGCTCCTGCTTGGGCCAAAGCCTTACAGTGTTCCTTGCCAATGAGCCCCAAAGCACCGGTTACTAAAGCAATTTTACCCGATAAATTAAACATATCTTGACTAGGCATTTTTGGGTTGAATGTTATGTTCATTAATCTTTCTAAACACCGCTTCTAGCAATTCGCCTTTCAACAACGATTCCACTTGATCATTTTCTATTGCACTTTTAAGCCTAGGTAAAATCTCAGCATAAGCTTTGATGGTATATTCTAAATCTTCTTTTGAGTGACTATATGAGATGTTATGAAACCCACCCCAAAGAATCCCCTTTTGCAAAAGCTCTTGTTGCATGAAAGTTTTTAAAGCCAACGGATTTTGACCTTCTGCTTGGTAAGTCAGCATGGACCGACAAGGATACCCAATGCATGAAGTTATTTCTGACATTCCTAGGTAGGAGGCCAACTTATTATATTCATTTTGGATCCATTCCCCTTTGCTATTTAAAGCGGCTATCACATCATTTTTTTGCATGAATTCAATAGTTGATTTACATGCAGCTAAGGATAAGGCTTCTCCGCCAAAAGTTGTATAAGAAAAAACATCTTTTTCAAAAAGCGACATCACATCTTTTCTACCCGTTAAAATAGCTAAAGGCATTCCATTCGCGCAAGCTTTGGAAAAAGTAGCTAAATCTGCCTTTACGCCAAAATATTCCTGAGCACCTCCCAAGGCTATTCTGAAACCTGTCCACATTTCATCAAAGATTAATAAGGTCCCATTTACCTTACAAATTTCTGCTAATTCCTGAAGGAAATTATTTTGTGGTTTTTCAAAAATAAAGGGCTCCAAAATGACACAAGCAACCGTTTCATCTAAGGCATTTTTAATCGATTCAATGTCATTAAATGGAAAGGTAAAACTCAAATTTTTTATGCCTTCAGGGATGCCGCCACTACGTGAAGTGATTCCGATATACCAGTCGTGCCAACCGTGATATCCGCAACAAAAAACTTTATCGCGGCCGGTATAAGCTCTTGCAATTCGTACCGCGGCAGAGGTTACATCGGCACCCGTTTTACTGTACTTAACCACTTCCGCGTTTGGAATAATCCCGTTCAGTATTTCAGCTAATTCCACCTCTAATGGGTGCATTAATGAAAATGTAATTCCATCTTTTAATTGGGCTTGAATTGCATCGTCAATTTCCGGAATACAATAGCCTAGAGATAATGGGCCGATCCCCATATTGAAATCGATGTATTCATTCCCATCCACATCCCAAACACGTGCACCTTTCCCTTTTTGCAAATAGACAGGTGCAACACCCTTCGAAAATTGCCCTGGTCCTTTGGCCAATGTTTGTGTAATGGGTGATTGAACTTGCAAGCCCCTTTGATACATTTCAAGTGATTTAGAAATGTTAGGTAAAGCTTCATTAAATTGAACTGAATTAGGCATATGACAAATTATTTTTGAATGAAATTTTGTATTTTTTCTACTAAACTTTTAGCATCCAAACCCTCATGAATGAGCACTTCGGCAAGTCGTCCTGGCTTGAACCAACGATCCTCAAAAGCAATCGAATGAGTAGGAATGAGAATTTGGTTTTTAACTAAATATTCCGCTAAAATGCTGAACAAACCGCCAGTTAAAAAATGATCTTCGATCGTAATAAAACAGGATGTTTGGGTCGCTAATTTTGAAATTAAATCCCCGTCGAAAGGCTTTAAATTTCGTATATTAACTAGGCCCACTTGAAAGCCGAGATCACTTAATAATTGGTGTGCCTTGATGCTTTCTTCCAGCATAAAACCGTAGGTCAAAATCGTGCAATCTTTTCCTTCAAATATTTGTTCGGCTTTTCCAAAAACATAAGGTTTATGCTTAAGTATTGCAGGCCGAGTATTAATTCGGACATAGCTAGGGTTTTCGGTGGCCCATATTTGAGGCAACATTTCAATTAAATCCTCTTCATCAGCAGGAGCAAAAACCTCCATGCCAGGAATTCCTCGCATGATGGAAATATCTTCAATCGCTTGGTGGGTAGGTCCGTTGCCGTCCGATAAAACCCCTGGAATAAAACTGCTTAATTTGACAGGTAAATTGGCAATCCCCACGGAAGTTCTTGTAAACTCAAAAGCCCTCATAGTTAGGAAGGCAGACAGGGCATGAACCACTGGTTTTCTACCACGTAATGCTAAACCGGCAGCAGCTCCTAACATCGTTTGTTCGGTAATTCCTGTATCTATAAATCGATTGCCTAAGGACGCTGGCAAATTGCGAACTAAGGCGCGATTTTCAGCGGTCATTACAATAAATCGATCATCCTCCAAGGCTGTTTTTTCCAATAATTTTTCGTAAGTCATCATCTAATTATTTATCGTACAACCAATGTTTCCGCCACTAAATTGGCCCCAAACCCTTCATTTAATTCCACTAATAATTCCTGTATTTCGGGTTGTGAAAAATTACAAAACCAACGATCCGCACGCGCCTCGATCGAAGGCAATCCCTTTCCGCGTACCGTATCACAGATAATTACTTGTGCACCCGTTTGCCCCTTAATATTGGAGAATGCTTTTTCTAAAGCCATGAAATCATGCCCATCAATTCGTTGCGTCATCATTCCAAAAGACTCAAATTTTTCTACTAAAGACTCGAGTGGAATTAAGTCTTCCGTGGCCATATTAGCTTGGAAATTATTACGATCAATGATAAAAGTTAAGTTGTCCAGTTTATATGCGTTGGCGACTAAAAAAGCTTCCCAACAAGATCCCTCGTTCAACTCTCCATCTCCCATGACGCAATAAACTCGATTTTCTCCTCCTCGAATGATGATATCCATCGCAACCCCGATAGACACAGAAGGCAGTTGGCCTAATGATCCTGAATGAAATTCTACTCCCGGAATGTTGCGATTAGGATGCCAATAAATATGATCTTCTGTAGACAAATGATTTTTTAATCGATCCGCTTCAATCCAACCAAGTTCTGCAAATATTCCATATAAAGCGGGTACATCATGCCCTTTAGACAAAAACAGATAATCTCTATTTTCATCATTTAAATTTCCTTTATGCAGATTTAAGTGCTCAACATATAAATAAGTTAACAAATCAACTGCCGAAAGTGAGGCCCCTAAAAAACAGCCGCCATCTGATGCCATAGGCACGATGTGATTTCTAACGCGTTTTGCAAACTGCTGAAGTTGTACTAATTTTTCTTCATTCATAATTATACCTTTGTTTGACTGGGCAGAATAGTTTTTAATTCTTCTAAATGATTTCGATACCAATTGACACCTGCGAGGGATTGATTGATTTGAAAAATCTCTGGTTCAAAAACAAGTAGATCCAAGATATCCTTTAATGTAAATCGGGGATTTATTGGATATAATTTTTCATACACTTTGTTTATAAATTCGTAATCTTCTGGATAATCCAAGGTAAATCGATGCGACATATCATAGGTAAATCCGGTTTCCCAAACTACATTACCTATCGAAAAAAGGTCTGGATTTTCCCAAAAATAAGGTGTCGTATGCTCTCGCTCTAATGGCCTGACGGCTTCTTTCCAAGCTCTTTCTAAAGCATTAAACGACATAATTTCCACATCATTCCCATCGGGATAGGAAGCAGGATGAAGGTTACTTACATAATCAAATGATTGCTCATTTTTGAGGTAATAGCTTAATACTCGGTCGATGACAGCTGTGTCAATCAGTGGACAATCAGAAGGTATTTTGACAATGGTGGAAGCTTGATAAAAAACAGCCGCCTGATAATGCCGGTCTAATAAATCCAACAATGAGCCTCTAAAAACTTCATACCCAAATTTTATAGATGTCGATTCAATAATATCATCCGATGCTTGGTCTGAAGTGATCACCACTATTTTTGCTAATGTTTTAATTCTAGCAATGCGATTGAGTTGGTGAACCAACAAAGGAATTCCCAATACCTCTTTCATTATTTTCCCAGGGAAACGCGAAGAATTCATGCGAGCCTGAACCAAAATAAGTAATGGATTAGACATAGGTTTCCTTTTGAATGTTTGAGGGCAATTGATTTAAAAATGCTTCTTTTGAACCTGTGAATTCTAGGTACATCTCACAAATTTTAGCAATCCTTTGGGCAGATTCTCCCCCATTTTGAACAGGCATTTTTTCCAATAAATCGGCAAGGTCAAAGAACGAATGTACTTTTTTCCCTAAGGCAATTCCGGTATAAACAACGGTGGAGTACTGAGTAATTAATTCTTCACAGTTGGCAATCATATCATTCGTCGGCCCATCCGTGTAGATCAACGTATCTTCAGGGCAATTCTCTTTTATTTCTCGAATCGCTCGATCCTTTTTTTCATTGGGATGTAACTTAAAAAGCAATTTTCTTCCAGCAGCTATTTCGACACATTTTTGTAGAAATTTGGGGCGATTTTCATAGCGATACGTCTCACGCATATCCGTGGTAGCGACCATCACGTAGCCCTGGTGCTCAAAGTCATTTTGAATATGTTGAATTAAATGATCGTAATTGGGAATACCTGTCACGGTAATTTTTTTTTCATCTGTCCCCTTTTCAATAAAATATTTTTTATACCCTTCAGATGCGGCACAATAGACATCACACAAGTTAGAGGTCCCATTTAAAGAAGTTCCAAAACTCCAATACCGCGGAATGCCCGTTTTTTGAATAAAAGCACTTAGTAAAGTATATGGGTCAATCATTCCTTCTTGGACCCAAATTGTTTTTGTGTTTAAGAACTTTTTCTGGAAAAGCATATCGGAACAAAAAACAACTAAGTCATATGTGTTTAATTTAGCCTGGTAATCGTTAGGTAATTGGTGCTTATGAATATATTCTTCCGCTCTTTTTCGCAAAGGATTTCCCATGATGGTGGTATCTAAAATACCCCATTCAATGGCTTTTGAAATGAAAATATTTTCTGAAAAAAATTGGCTAAAATAACAATCAAACTGCGGCAAAAATTTTGAAATGGAATGCATTTGGATCGTCTGATTGATGGACCCCGTTAAAAATAAAATCTTCTTTTTGCCTAACATAAAATACCCAAATGATTACTATAAATTTAGCGACCATCTTGATAAGATATGAGTGATAAAATTCATTTAATGATTATATAACAAATGGATTAATATTTGCTAACAATAAGAAAATGATTTGTTAATGTAGGCTATCGAGAAAAAACCATGGACCTATTAAATAATAAAAATAGATTGAATGAATTTAGATATACATGAGGCTAAACTTTAACTTCAGCCCTAGTTAAAATCTCGTTAGCTAGATTAATGTAACTTTTAGATCCGATGCTTAAAGGGTCGTGTAACATGACTGGAATGCCAAAACTCGGAGATTCGCTTAAGCGAATATTGCGTGGAATGATGGTGTCAAAAACCAAATTTTTAAAATGTTTACAGATCTCAGAAACAACTTGATTCGACAAGTTTAACCGAGTGTCAAACATGGTGAGCAAAATCCCTTCAATATTCAAATTAGTATTCAACCTTGTTTGAATAATTTTAATCGTATTCATCAATTTCCCCAGTCCCTCAAGGGCAAAATATTCACATTGAACAGGAATGATTACGGTGTCTGAAGCGGTCAGGCTGTTGATGGTCAATAAGCCTAGGGAAGGAGAACAATCCAAAAAAATATACTCATAATGACCACGAATACTCTCTAGATGCTCTTTCAGAATGGTTTCCCGACTGATGGAATTAATGAGTTCTATTTCAGCGCCCACTAAATTGATATCAGCAGGAATTAAATCAAGATTTTCAAACACTGAAGAGACAATGGCACTTTTGATTTGAATTCTACTTAATAAGATATCATAAATGGTGTACTCGCAGGTGCTTGGATCAAGGCCCAAACCAGAAGTGCTGTTGGCCTGTGGATCGATGTCGATAATTAATACTTTTTTTCCTAAACTAGCTAAGCTATAAGCCAAATTTATCGCGGTGGTGGTTTTGCCCACGCCGCCTTTTTGGTTTGCGATCGATATTATTTTTGCCATCATAAGAGTTGGTTATTTTCTACTAAAATCGGCTAAATCAAAAAAATAATCTTCGTTCAATAAAAACAGTTTCCACTTTTTCATAAACGATTTATATTCATGGCTGATCAATTTATTTTCAAGCGTAACCTCATCGGTTTCTTGCAAATTAAATTTGATTATGAGCAACTCTTTTTCTTCCGCATAGTCAAAAGAGACGTTTTCGCACCTCTCGTATTTTATAAACTCGAAACCGTCTTGATAATTTCGAAATCCCACTTTTCTAATTCTAATATATTTCATTTGGAATGGAATTACAATGAGTACGAATCGCTGAATTTACTCCGTTTAATCAAATGATTTATGTTATTTAAGTTAAAATAATTTTTAATATTCAAAATTTAATTTGGGGGAAAAATACCAGCCATTTAGCGCCAAATTCATAATAAATTATTCACTTTAATTTTACAATTCTGTATTCAATAGCATTAGAAAGGACCCTAAGTTTACTGAAAATTTAACTTCATGGAATTACATTTCGGTACCTACCGAGAAATGGCAGAAAAAAACCAGGTAGATATTCAAGGGCTCATTATAAAAGGCAATGAGGCAAATGCGAGTTTAGTAGAAAGTCGGCTTTATTCCTCCGCATTAACAGCCTATTTTAATGATGGAGATACCATCATTGCCACTGCCAGTATAAAAATGCCAGAATCCGGTTACGTCAACGATATTTTTGACAAAGCGCTAGTTAATTTTAATCCATCCAAGTACACCTTTGAACTTGGATATGTGTTTGTTGAATCCACGTTTAGAAACCAAAAACTAGCTTCCATCCTATGCTCGGAGTTGATATATAAATTTGATAAGGAGGATTTATTTTCAACCACTAGAACGGATAATCTAGGCATGCAAGCCATCCTAAATTCATTCGGATTTGTGTCATCCGGCATTTCTTATGTAAACTTGACCAAGACGAGATTACTCCAACTATACATTCGGAACGGCAACTTGTTTAATCAAGAAAAATCTATGGAATTTAACTATAACGAATGCATCAGTCAAAGTTGATTTTAGCTTCTAATTTACATTTATGATTATTAAATTCACTACTAATAAATTAGCGAAAAGTTAATTTGTTGTTAAAAAATTGCACTCAACTCTGAACCATGTTAAGAATTTATTAAGAGAAAATTACCATTGGATTAATTGTGATTGAAGGCCAATAAAGGATTTTTTCTTTTCACTAAATTTAATTTATAATCTATTTTCTAAATTATATGACTAAGATATTTACCAGCACTTGTGTAATCATTTTGTCTTTATTGTTGAGTTTCAATTTAATCTCTCAAACTGGTGGTAGCTTAACATTAAAAGGCAAAGTTGTTAACACCTATACTTTTGAACCTATTATTGGCGCCACGATTCAACTAATAAATCTAAAATTACAAACAACTTCAAAATTAGATGGTAGCTATAATTTCAATAAGCTAAAAGCGGGTTCTTATACCCTTCGATTTTCTAGTGTGGGATACACATCTAGAGATACCACTGTAATAATCCAGAACAACTCATTGGTTAATTTCAGTCTTGCCGAAAACAACCTTGAACTTTCTGAGGTGATTGTAAAAGGTGCTGAAAACAAAGAGACGGAAATTTCAGCGAAGAAAATTGAGCAGCAAGCATCGAACCAATTAAATGTTATATCCGCCAAAGCCATACAGCTTTCCACCGACATTACCATTGCAAATGTTTTACAGCGAGTTTCCGGAATTTCAGTAGAACGAAGTGGAAGCGGTGACGCCCGTTATGCCATCATTCGAGGGATGGACAAACGGTATAATTATACCTTAATTAATGGTATAAAAATACCTAGCCCAGACAACAAAAACAGATATGTCCCGATGGATATTTTTCCTTCTGATTTAGTGGAAAGAATTGAAGTAAATAAAACATTATCCCCAGATATGGAAGGGGACGCCATTGGTGGTTCTGTGAATTTAGTGATGAAAAATGCACCCGATAATTTATACATTAATGCAAGTGCGTCCACTGGGTACAATCAAACTTTATTTGAAAAAACGTACCAGTCATTTCCGGTTAATTTAGTGGCTTTACAATCTCCATATGAAAAAAATGGACCCACCTACATGGCCCTTCCTACTGATTTTTCGAGAGATCATTTAAACTATACGCCTAAAAGTTTTACCCCTAACGCCATAGCAAATTTATCTATAGGCAATCGCTTTTTTCAAAACAAGTTAGGCGTTATGTTGGGCGGTTCATATCAAAATACCTACCGAGCTTATGACAATATATTTTGTCCAAGCGTCTATTATGATGAGACAAATAAACCTGGATCGTTGCAAATTAAACATGCAAATAAAAGAGACTATTCTACGCAGTTGACAAGAATCGGATTAAATGCCAAGATAGATTTTAGAATCAACGAAAAAAATAAAATTAATCTCTATTCATTTTTTGCTTTGTTAGATGATGTACAAAACAGAATGACCATGGATACGCTTCAGCCTCCACCGAGAGTAGGCTATGGCACAGGCCAAGTTTGGTTTTTTGGTCGTTCAAAATATCAAACACAAAAGATTTACAATACCACATTTGAAGGGCAACATGAATTGCTGCCCCACTTAAACTTTAAATGGATTGGGGCGTATTCATATGCATCAAGCAATATTCCTGATTTAGCTGAATATGAGTATGATGCCGGATTTTTCCAGGATGGCACAAATCCAAAGCCTTACCAGCATCCAAATAAAGTGGTCAATTACCATAGGATCTGGGAAAACAATCAAGACACTGACCTATCCGGATATGGGCAGTTGGCCTATTCAAATACGTTCCTAAAATCCATCCCTTTCACCTTAACATTTGGTGGGATGTATCGAAATAAAAATAGAAATAATTTATACCAAGATTATGAACTAAGAACCATTCCTAATGCCGATGGAAGCTTCCAATTATGGACGGATATTTACCGTTTCAATTGGTCTGTTTTCAATCCCACAGGTTCGCCAGCTAACCCAAATACATATCGAGCCATTGAAAACATTGGTGCGGGATTTGGAATGCTCAAATTTAAATTAAAAAATTTAGAGACACTGGCTGGAATGAGAATGGAGACCACATCACAGAGTTTTGAAACTGATGTTCCGAAAACAATTGCAGGCAAAACAGGAAGTATCTCGTACGTAGATTTTCTTCCAAGTGTTCATTTTAAATATGGTTTAAATGCAAGGACCAACGTAAGGCTATCTTATTTTAATTCGATCAACCGACCAAGTTATTTTGAAATCGTTCCTACGTTAAGAACTGGTGATGAATATGATGAAATTGGTAACCCAAAATTGCTACATGCAAAAGCGGATAATTTGGATTTTCGATTTGAATTTTTCCCTAGACCGAATGAGCAAATATTAATTGGCGCATTTTACAAAAAAATAACGAACCCCATTGAGTATGGATTTTCTGGGGATAAGGTACAATTCTACCAACCGCAAAATTTTGGAAATGCAACGAACTATGGGATTGAGGTAGTGTTAGAAAAATACATTCAGAATTTTGGTATACGTATTAATTACACGTACACAAATTCTTCTATCACAACGACTAAGCTTAAAACTTTTAATAACCAATTAATTAGTCCGGCTCCGGAGCAAACTAGGCCTTTGCAAGGACAATCTCCACACATTGCAAATGCATCCTTGTTATATAAAAATTTAAAAAATGGCCTCGATTTACAGTTGGCTTGGCAATTTACAGGAGAACGCATATCGCTTGTTTCTCCTTATTATGAATTTGACCAATGGCAACAAAGCTTAAGTCTTTTTGATTTTTCAGCCGAAAAAAAGATTGGCAAGCACATGGGCTTGTTTCTGAAAGTTCAAAATCTACTGAACGCTTCAGACATCTTTTACATCAATCAAAAATTGTCTAATAGCTATCCCGTTTCTTATCAAAAACAAGGAGATCAAAAAACTTTATCTTCTAAAAGTGTCTATGGGCAAAACTATCAAATTGGCTTACGATATATTTTATAACAAATTTCTTACAACTAAATAAATAATTAAAAATGAAAAAAAATGTACTAGGTTTAATGGCCGCTATGTTAGTGACATTATCCATTTTCAGTTGCGAAACTGATACAGTAGAAAAAGCAAACATCTCGGTAGCACTTAAAGTGATAGGTCAGTCTATTTCTGACACGATCCTTCCTAAAAAAGATGCGAGTGGAAATGCAATTCCTCTAAAAGGTACCATGCTGGCAGGAAAAACCTATCACATCATGTCAGATGTGACGGTTAATGAAGGAGACACCTTATACCTACAGCCAGGTGTTAAAGTATTAATTCATGGAGACGGACTTAGTCCGGCGACAAGCCCTACATTTTTTGTAAATGGAATGCTTGTTAGTAATGGATCTAAAGCGGCTCCCAACTGGTTTACCGTGTTTGAAACGGCAAAAGTAAAGAAATCTAACTCTTCGTTCAAAGATGATTCTGTGAACGATCCCGCGTTTGCTGGATATTGGGGTGGTTTTCAATGTGGCCCAAAGGCGAAATTATTATTACTTCGTTGGACACATATTGAATACGTAGGAGGCCCTTGGGGAATTAATGCACCCGACTATTTAGCTAAAGCAGGTGATCCAATGTTTGGTGTTTATATGAACAGCTTAGACAATGCAAAAGGTAGTCTTATCGTGGAGGATTCTTGGTTTTATGGAAGTAAAGATGACTGTATTGGAAAATGCCAAAACATATATGTCAGTATTATGCGAAATACATTTTCCAAAATTGGTGGTACAGGTGGAGAAGGTATCAATTTAAAGAATGATTGCTATGGAGATATGGCTTACAACTTGAGTTTTGGTGTGGCCACTAATGGCCTAAAAACCTCTGGAGATGTAGGAAAAACTTGTATGGTTAATATCTACAATAATACAGTAGTTCAAAATGGATTCAGACAAACTAAAGCTACTCGAAATGGATCCATTAATACAGAGACTAACGCCGGTGGTTTCATTTATAATAATATCGTTGTAAATAGTAAAGCGGGTTTAAGAATTTCATTTGCTTCTGAAAAAGGAAAGCCAAGTGACACCTTGAACACATCATACGGAAATAATTTAACATGTATAGGGAGAGGAAAACCTATGGGGGGGTCGGAGCAGTATATGGTATTCATTGAGGCCAACCAATTTACCATTAAACAGCCCACGGATTTAAATGGATTTGTGAATGGGAAAATTGCTGCTAATGGAACTAACCCTGGAACAAATAATGCCAATGATTCATTAAAATATGATCCATTATTTAAAAATTATAACGTAGCAGCTAATAGCGCAGGAAGATTATATCGTGTATACGATATCCCAGCGGGAGCGGATTTCCATTTAAGTTCGGGTTCTCCTGCCATAGGAGCCGGAGTGCATGCAGCTGGAACTGGTGTAAATGCGATGCCTAAAAAGCCTAGCGCGCCCAAATTAGTTGAGTACGGCTTTCCTCAAAATAAAGTACCTATCGGTGGTATTTTTGGTGCAACCATTACCCCACCAAACAAAGATTTAGGCGCATTCCCTACTGATAATACCGGGAATCAACATACCTACTAATTCATAAATTGAATTGTAAAAAGGACAGATTTTTTCTGTCCTTTTTTTTATACTCATTATATTTACGAAATGAAAAACCCTATTTCACATTTAATTTTTATGCTATTTTTGATCGTATCATGTGTCAAAAATTCCCCTATAGAAGAAGCAAAATTAGATAGCTTGGCCAATACCAAAAATCCAATAGTAGATGTTTTTCCAAAAATAATTTATGATTTATCCTTGTTAAATAAATGCGTTGAATTCAACGATGTCCCTTTAATTAGTGTGATGGCGAAACAAGAATATGATGAGATTTCAGGTATTGCAGAAAGCTTACAATTCAAGGACATTATTTACATCCATGAAGATAAACCAGGAAAAAATTCCATTTACATAACAAATAAAAAAGGAGAAGATTTAGGTCGAATTGTAATCGATGGAGTGTCACCTTCCGACTGGGAAGATATGACGATAGGGCCAGGACCGATTACTAATACTAGTTATATTTATGTCGCTGATATCGGAGATAATAATGCATTAAATCCCTATGCAACAATTTATCGATTTGTCGAACCAACAATATCAGGATTGTCCTCGTCAGCAGAAATTCACATCAAAGAATTTGATAAAATAAGAGTTTCCTATTCAAAAGGTTCTACTAATGCCGAAACGATTTTATTGGATCCATTAACACGTGATTTATATATTTTAACCAAAGAAAATTCTAAATCACACCTTTATCAAATCACCTATCCACAATCCACCACCACTATTATTCCTGCTAAACCTATCGCATTATTAGGTTTTGATTATTTAACTTCTGGCGCCATTTCTACCGATGGCCAAGAAATACTCCTAAGAAACAAAAGTCAAATTTGGTATTGGAAAAGAGCTGTCAATGAAACTATACTAAATACGCTTTCTAGAAAGCCTCTTGACGCGCCTTACGCAGCTAACGAACATCAGGGAGAAGCCATAACATTTAAAGCCGATCGAACAGGTTTTATGACCATTTCTGAAACCAAAGGTTATCCTAATGATGTTTCCAGAATGAGTCTTTATGTACGAAAATAAAAAAGGGATAGAAAAAATTTCTATCCCTTTATAACAAAACCACTATTTATGAAATACTATTATTTAATTAACCACATAAGGTCGTTAATATCATCTTTTCCCGCATATTGGCTAGTAATTGCCGCAGTATAATTAGTCGCATTCGCAGATCTCTCAGCAATTGGATATTGCCATCTTTGTGAAATACGACTTGAGTTCCCATTCCCTACGCCAATTGAAAAAGCTGGAAAACCAGTTCTTCTGTAATTGAAATATGCTTCCATACCTGAATTCATGAAGAAAGCGAGGTATTTCTGAGATACAATTTGTTCAATGGCCTTAGCGACGTCAAATTTTACGGCATCTTGCGAATAATAGGTTACAAAATTAAAATTCACCGTATAAGCCGTTTGGTCTGCCGCATCTTTTGTACCCGTTTTAGAATAAGTCATCGTATTTGCGCCCTCTACGATTCCGTAAAATGTGTGTGATGCTTGAATTCCTTTTTTGTACCAATCTTCCGCTGAACCTGTCGCCCATCCACGAGCATATCCTTCGGCGATGTTAAAACACATTTCAGGATAACCCGCGATAAAAGTATTTTCAGCGGTGTAGTTCTTGTAATAACGGCTACGACTTTGAAATGAATAAATCCCTGGAGCAAAACCCGCTCCGTTTGAGATACCTGCATTTTTAGACATATCATCCAAAGCATCCCCTGAACCTGCACCCCGATAAGCCGTATAATCAGATGGCAATTTACCCGCTTTTAAATCTGAACCAGCTGGCTCACAAGTGACCATCACGCGTGGATCTTGCAGCTTGGTCAATAGACCTACATAAGTAGAGGCCATGTTTTGCCTAGTCGCATCAAATCCAAAGTTATCTGGATTTGATGGATATTTATTAAATGTATTATAGACAAACTGTAAGCTCTCATTATTTGAAACAAACAATGGATACTTACTTGGGTTTCCTACCATCTCCGCAAACTTTGTTTTTACTCCTAAATCAGCATCTGTATCTTTTTTTGATAAAGTGATCAACACGCGTAATCGATAGGCATTGACTGCTTTTTGCCATTTTTTCAAATCGCCATTATAGTAAAAATCACCCGAAATGGTTTCGCCTTTTGCTGCTAATGCTGTCAAATCAGAATTCGCATCGTCTAACCATTTTAAAATTTGTGTATAAATTACTTTTTGAGAGTCATATTTAGGAGCAGTGTTTTCTATTCCTTTCAACGCATCATTCATTGGTAAATCCCCTACACGTTTTGACATTTGATCAAAAAAGTAAGCACGGAAAAATTTTCCTAACGCGCTATATCCATTGACCGCAGGTAAACCAGCCTTGAGAGCCTCCTCCTCCATTTTAACTACATTCTTCAAAGTAGAATATTGATTCGGCATTTGTCCTACATTATATTCATTGTTCGCGTAGTAATTATAATTAGAACAATAAAATTGGTTCCAGCGCATCTCTGCTGAAAATGGGCGACCATTGTCATTGAACATATTGAATTCCACAGACTGCAAAACTAAAGAAGCAGGAACCTGAACCGCGCGATTATTATCTTTCTCTAATTGATCGAAAGATTTTTCGCAACCTGATAAAGTCAATAGCACAACGCTAATTAGACTTAAAATAAATGGATTAATTTTCATTTGATATATCTTTTTAAAAAATTAAAGAACAATTAGAACGTTAGATTTATGTTGACACCGTAACTTCTCACTGAAGGAGTCTGTGGGCTCGTAGATCCATCTGACAAGTACTGTGATAAATCCGTGTCTTTCGCCTCAGCAAAATACAGTAAGTTGCGACCTACAAAAGAGATATTGGCTGTTGACACATATTTTCCAAACCATGCATTCGGCAACTTAACACCTACAACTAATTCCTTTAACATTCCGAAAGAACGACTCATTAAATTTCCTTCATTCGTATTGTAATAACGACCTACGTAATCTTGAACATACGTTTTAGTCATGTTAGGCGCAAATTGTAAATCGGCGTAATTGGTCACTTTCCCATCTGAATTATAGGTAATTGATTTGCCATTGCTAATCATGACCCCTTGGCCAACAAACGCCTTAATTCCCAATGCATCTTGTGGACGAGCTGCTTCAAAAATTCCTTGAGTAGTTCCAATATGGCGACCTCCGCGGTACGCTTGCTGTTGTGTATAATTAACAATGACACCACCTACACGACCATCCATCAAAACACTTAGACTTACATTTTTATAACTGAATTTGTTATTAAAACCAAAAACGAAATCAGGATTTCTATTTCCTAAATATTGACCACCAATATTAATAGGTCTTCCATCAGGTGTGTTTATAATTTGTCCATCTGGAGCACGAACAAAAGCAGAACCATACAATTTATCCGTACGATCTCCCACTTTCAAATAGGTGGAATAGGTATTGATACCTGGATAAATTTCAGTCAATTTCTCTTGGAAAGTTGAATAGTTAGCTAACACATCCCATGAAAAACCACTTGCTGTTTGAACGGGTGTTCCTGTTAATGAAATTTCATAACCGTTTTTTTGAGTCTTAATTCCATTCACTAAGGCAGATGTATATCCTGACGTGGATGAAATAGGAAGCGCGAAAATAGCGGGTCCATCATTGGATTGGAAATACGCAAGGTCTAAACCAATTCTGTTTTTAAATAATCTCAAATCTAAACCAAATTCCACTTGAGATGTCTCAGAAGGATTTAAAGCTGGGTTACTCAAAGCATCTCCATATGAAGCACCCGTTTGGTTATTATAATAAAAACCTGTAGAGTACACCGTATTATTTTGATAAGAAGGACCATCATAAGGCGAGTTATAATTTTCACCTGAATAGGTACCTACTCGGTTATCAATCGTAGAAGAAGTTAAACCGTCCTTTACATTAGCAAATGAAGCACGTAATTTCAAGAATGAAATCGACTCTGGAATATCTAAATAATCCGTTAATACAGTAACCGCACCTAATGAAGGATAGAAGAATGTATTTTTATCCTGTGGTAGAGTTGACAATTTATCTAAACGACCTGTTGTAAATACAGTAAAGTATTTCTTGTATGAAAAATCAGCTGAATAATAAGCTGAAAGAACTTGCATGTCGGAAGTAAAGTTTGCCACTTGAACTGGATTTGCTGAATTAGCAAAATTGTATAATCCAGGTACGTTCAAATAGTTGGTCGAGCCAAACATGGATTTATATTGAAAAATACGAGAAGAAGCTCCGGCATTTATTTTAGTATTAAATCCTGGCAAAACATCTTTATCGAAGGACAATAATAATTCTGTATTGTTCTCAAATAAGTTACGGCGATCTTCTCTATAATCTCCGCGACGCTCATCACGTCCATAAGTACCTGCAGAGTAAGGGAATTTTTCTGTCCTCAACATATCCCAACCAGTAACTTGTGTACGAGTCAACAAATTCAAATTCTCATTAAAAGTATAACGCAAAGCTGCTTGACCTATAATATCTGTCTTATAATGAGAACGTAACCACTCGTAAGACATCAAATATGGATTATTGTAACGTTGGTATTCCGCATATATTTGTTGGATACCTTCTTTTCCTTTTTGCCAGTAATTACGCATATCATCCACATTCCAGTCAGCACCTGCCCAATATACAATGTTGTATATGATCGAGTTAGGACCATAGTTTACATCAGGAATATTGGGTGTATACTGACGATTGTATTGTAAGTTGGACTCAAATTTTAACTTATTTGAAAACTTGTAATCAGCCGTGATGTTGAAGTTTGTCATGTTCAATTGGGTATTAGGAACAATACCTTTTTGATAAATATGTGAGGTAGAAAAACGCAAGTTGTATTTGTCTCCTGTAGCTGCAACTGAAATATTATTCGTTGACAAAACCCCAGTTTCTAGGAAACGCTTCAAGTTATCTTTTCCACGTGCGATCCAAGGCGTACCTGAACGCTTGCCAGTGATAGGATCCACCGGTGAATCATACTGAGGAATTAATTGGCCATTGAATTTAGGACCCCAACCTCCATCATAATCACCGTCATTCAATCCACCTCCTTTACCATCACCAAACGCATAAGAACCGTGATCACCAGGACCATAAACATCTTGAACTTCCGGAATGGCATAGAAACCACTTTGCAATTGAGTCGATGAATTAACTTCTACTGAGAAACCACGTTTGTCAGATGAACCACGTTTTGTGGTGATTAAAATAGCTCCATTTTTTCCACGGAAACCATAAAGAGCAGAAGCTGAAGCTCCTTTTAGTACTGAATATGTTTCGATATCATCAGGAGAAATGTTCCAAGTATCTGAGTTAATCGGAACACCATCCACAACGTACATGATTGTTGAGCTACCACGTAATGAAATGTTTGGTTTTCTCAACAACTCCGGTTGAGAACCAATTGTCAAACCAGCTACACGCCCAGACAATGCATTGATTGCATTTGGCTCACGTGCTTTGATTGTGCTCGAACCATCCACAGATTGAATGGCAACACCGATGCGGCGCACATCTTTTTTGATACCTAAAGCTGTTACAACCACCTCTTGTAGTTGGCGATTATCCACATCCAAAATAACCTTTAATGTAGATTGATTTCCTACCGTTACAGATTTGCTTGTATACCCAATCATAGAAAATTCCAAAATTGAGTTGGTTGATGCAGAAACAGTAAATTGTCCATTTGCACTTGAATTTGTTCCCATATTGGTTCCCTTAACCTTAATGGAAACACCTGGAATTCCTGCATTATCATCACTCCCGATGACCACCCCAGTAATAGAACGATCTTGGGCATGGACACCCACGAAGGCCATTTGGCACAAGGTGAAAATGAACCAAAAACTCTTTTTAAGAGTCAATTTGGATACATGTTTTTGTAAATTCTTTCTCATAAATTTTTTAGTATGTTAAAATTTTTACAAAAATAAGGAGAGAAATAATCATGTCACCTAAAGAAAAAATAAGAAATGATTAAGAAAAATGTCATTTTATGACTGAATTGTTTCCTTTGTATAATCAATATGTTATAACGCATAAAATATTTTAAATAATATTAGAATTATGCAATTTTATTTCCTTAATAAAAAATTTATATTGTAGTAACATAAAGGGGAGGTTGAATTTGTTAATTTTAACATCAACTATTTCTCAACTCATGAATCCAATCAAATTAGTCATCTTAGATATGGCTGGAACTACCGTACTAGACCAACATGAAGTCGAGAAATGCTTCAAAGAGGCCGCCATTAAAAATGAATTGTGGGCTAGCGATGAACGGATTTTGGCCTTGCAGGGCTATGCCAAATTAGAAGTGTTCACGATGCTATGGGCTGAGCAACTGGGCTCTTCGGATTCCTCTATTTCAGAAAAAGCTTTAAAATCATTTGAAGATTTTAAGTCTATTTTAGAAGACCATTATCGGAAAAACCTAGTATTTCAAACAGAGGGATGCCAAGAGCTTTTTGATTATTTACACAAAAACGGAATTTTCATTGCATTAACAACGGGCTTTTATCGAAGCGTTGCGAACATCATTTTGACTAAACTAGGCTGGGGCCAATCCTTAAATTCTAATTTTATTAATCTTAGGAATAAATCGGGGATTCATCTTTCAGTGACTCCGGATGAAGCAGGTGAAGGGCGACCATCTCCTAAAATGATTCAGTTTGCCATGAAGCAAATTGGAATAACTCAATTATCCGAAGTTATCAATGTGGGTGACACGCCCGTTGACCTAGCTTTTGGTAAAAATGCTGGGGTGAGACTTGCCCTAGGCGTGTGCAATGGAACTCATACCCGCGAACAATTAGCCTCATTTCCTAATGACGGTTTATTAAATAAAATAGATGATCTCATTCAAATCATTGAAGATTTAAAAAATGAAAAAATATGATTTAATTGTTGTTGGCGGTGGAATTATAGGCACTTTTAGCGCATATCATGCACTAAAAAAGGGGAAAACAGTTCTATTATTAGAGAAAGACTCACAACCTTTTGAAGCAAGTTTTCGGAATTTTGGACAGGCCGTTCCCTCAGGACAATCCATGGACAAGTGGTTCGATTATGGCCGTAAATCATTGCAGATTTACAAGGACTTACAAAGTGAAACGAATATCTCCTTGGTTCCCAACGGATCCTGGTACCTTGCTTCAGATGACCAAGAATTAACTCTATTAGAAGAGATTCATAAACTTTTTGATGAGCGAGGATATTCAAATAAATTGTATTCGGCGGATGATTGTCAGAAATCAAATCCACATTTTAAAAAGGATTATGTGAAGGGAGGCTTATTTTTATCCGAGGAAGCATCCTTAAATCCGAGATTGATGGTGCACCGAGTTCGAGAATTTATGATTCAACACATGGATCTACATTATCAAAATTTGTGCGCGGTGGTTGGCGTAGAGAAAAAAAGAGGGATAGCTAGGGTATTCACAACAACGAACCAAAATTTTTGGTCTGAAAAGGTGATTATAGCGAATGGTCGAGACACACAATTTTTATTGCCTGAACATTACCCAGCCACAGAATTGAAAATAAGTAAATTACAAATGCTCCGACTGGCAACGCAAAAAACTATATTAAAACCAAATATTCTTACAGGGCTCACGATTCGTCGCTATGAAAGTTTCCATTCTTGCCCATCGCATAAAAAATTAACATCTACACCGGAACAAGCCCAATTACAAAATAAAGGCATTCACATTTTGTTCAAGCAAGCGGATGATGGATCCATTATTTTGGGAGATTCACATGAATATGTTCAAGCAGGCAAACAAGCTGATTTTGGATTTGAAATCTCTTCAGAAATCAATGAAATGATGCTCAATGAAGCCAAAAAAATAATTGACCTACCACAATGGGAAGTTGACGCCACATGGGCAGGATATTATTTACAAGGAACCCATTCTGAGGTATTCACCAAACAAGTAGATGATGTGATTCACATTATCAATGGTATTGGGGGGAAAGGGATGACAACGAGTCCTGGATTTACTTCTGAGTATATTCAAAAACTTTATCAGAAATAACAAGTGAATTTTTCATGCGAATTCTTGAAGCCCATAGCTTTATAAAATTCATGCGCTTGTATTCTCTTTTTATTAGAAGTTACTTCAATCGATTTTATATCGTAAGGCTTTAATTCTTCTCGAACTTGCTCGACTAATAATTGGCCTATTCCCTTTCCTTGATACGTTTGAGTGACGATTAATTCTTCAATCTCATATACTAATCCTTCGTGGTGCAATAATAGTTGGCCCAAACAGGTAATAAAACCAATGATTTCTTTTTGGCCATTTTCAGCAGCAAAAAAAAGCGCATTTTCTCTACGTAAGTAATGCTTAAAAATACGCTGAAAAACGAAAGGATCTGAAATCCGATTTTCTAATTCATCCAATAAAATTCGGATGGCATTTTCATCAGTTTCAACCACTTTTCGGATATTGACAACTGCCTTCATTTTACGAAATTGTTAAGGACACGTAAACAATAAAAAATAAATCTTAGAACCCTTCTTTCCCAGACTAATGCTTGCTAATTTACAAGCAAAATTTTGAATAATATGTCTGAGATCATAGAAAAAGTAGTGCATTTGTTTGAAAATCATGGGGATTCTCAATACGGAGGAGAGGCCGTAAGCCAATTGGAACATGCGTTACAGGCGGCCCATTTTGCCGATGAAGCAGGTGAAAAGAAAAGTATAATCGTCGCAGGCATCTTACATGACATAGGACACTTGTTGCATCATTTACCTGATGACGCACCAGAAAATGGGATAGACGATTTACATGAGAATTTAGCCAATGACTTTCTCCAGCAATATTTTACGCCAGAGGTAGTAGAGCCCGTACGATTGCACGTGGCGGCAAAAAGATATTTATGTACGGTGGAGCCGGAATATCTAAATATTTTAAGTGAACCATCCATCATCAGTCTAGGTTTACAAGGAGGTCCAATGTCGAAGGATGAATGTACCGAATTTGAAAAAAACCCATTTTATGCGGATGCGGTTAAATTAAGACGGTTCGATGATCAAGCCAAAATAGAAAATTTGCAAGTAAAGGATTTATCTTTTTACGTTCCGTATTTGGAGGCTTTTGTTAAATGAACTCCATTAAAAATCGAATAAATTTTTCTGGAAAGCTCGTATTTAACCATCCATTGTGGTCCATGGTGGCAGCCTTTGGTTGCTATTTTTGTGTGTATGGATTTAGAAAACCCTTTACAGCAGGTTTATACACAGACCAATTTTGGATAGGAATTCCATGGAAATCGATCTTAATTTCTTCTCAGATAGCTGGTTACATGTTATCCAAATGGTGTGGAATATTCATCGTTTCTGGCATTTCGTGGGAAAAGAGAACACGTGCTATTCTGATTAGTATTCTTATCGCAGAGCTTGCTTTGGTAGGATTTGGATTAGTCCCAAGGCCTTATAGTATCCTATTTTTAGTGATCAATGGCTTGCCGCTCGGCATGATTTTTGGGTATATTCAAGGCTTTTTGGAAGGTAAAAAAAACACCGAATTATTTATAGCGGCGCTAGGAAGTAGCTTTATATTAGCCGATGGTGTTTCTAAATCAGTTGGTACCTGGTTATTAAATATATCGGTAGCTGAACATTGGATGCCTTCATTGGCGGGCTTGATCTATACATTACCCTTTCTGTTTTTTGTGTGGATGTTGACAAAAATTCCAAGGCCCACGGAACAGGACAAGGAAGACCGCGCAGAAAGATCAGCCATGACACAACAAGATCGAATCGCACTGATCAAAGAGTTGTGGCCTGGAATTCTTTGCATTAGTTTGTTGTATTTATTTGCTTCCCTTTTAAGGGGAGTTCGCTCTGATTTTGCCCCTGAAATATGGAAATATTTAGGCTTTGTGGGTACGGCATCCATCTATTCACAAACGGAAATTTGGGTTACCGTAGGAATATTAGTCATCAATGGCAGCCTTGTTTTAATCAAGAAAAACCACATTGCATTTTTTATCAGTATGTCAGCCATCGCAACAGGCTATCTATTTTTGCTTGTCGCAGGATTATGGGGGGTGAATCACTTAGATCCGTTCTGGTTAATTGTGTTGACAGGATTTGGTATCTATTTGCCTTATTTGACGATCACCACATCCGTATTTGAGCGAATGATCGCAATTACCAGACATAAGGCCAACATAGGCTTTTTAATGTATATCGTGGATTCTATCGGGTACTTAGGCTACAATGTGCTGTTGCTATTCACGGGATTTTTATTACCCAATTTAAACCTGCCGTCTTTATTTTTTACTTGGATTGTCATCCTAGGAATTGCAGGTATTATGATAAGTAGTTTGTCTAGCCTTTATTTTTACAGAAGATTGAAATAGTTTTAGTTAATTTTTTCAGAGGTGAATTTTAATCCCATTGCAGCAGATAATTTGTGGATCAATTCCTTTTGATATACTTGCTCATTTAACTTCATTTCTCCTGATGAGGGAACATTCTTTCCAATCATTGCATACCAAATACCAGAACAATCTTTGACCTTTTCTCCATGTGAAGTCCATTGAGATTTGATCGCATCGCCACGCCCATGGTCTGTAGTAATTAACAAAGTGGTCTTCCCTTTGTAATCAGGGTCGGTATTAACAAAATTCCAAATTTCACCTACCCAAGCATCAAATTGATGTGCCGCATCTAAATAATGATTATATGCTCCTTCATGTGCAAACTCATCCGTTTCTCCATAAGATATAAAAAGAGCCTTGGGCTTATTCGTCTTTAAATAGTGTAGCGCTTTGTAGTGGGTAAAAATGTCTAGTGATTCAGCTGTTCCAAAAGGCTTAAATGTTTCTTTTAACATCTTGGCAACTAACTTTGACTCCAGATCATTTTCTAATGCAGGATAAGAATCAAAGCCATTGACTACAGGAAAACCAGCTCTTTTTTCATTCAAAATGCGATCAAAGGCGTCCCATGCAGCAAAAGCTGCAACACGACCTTTATAAGCAGGCAATTTGTTTAAAAATTCGAAAAAATTAGTGTGCGGATTGGGTTTATAATCATTAGAGTTTACTGCAACATCCACTTGGCCCGTTAAAATTTCACTATATCCTGGGTATGAAAACCAATAAGGATTTGAATTGTCCACAAGACTTCCTGCATCCCGATTGCCATGCAATTGGCCTTTGTTAGCGAGCTCTCCCCAGAAAAATGGCATTAATTTTTTCCTCCTTTCATTCAAATCATTAGACCAATATTGAGCTATTAAGCGAGCACTGTCTCCTTTGCTGAAACGTTTCACTTTGACAAGCGAAGTATCTATGCCGTGAAATAACTCCTGCCAACGATACCCATCCGTTGTGATAACAATGACCCGATGATCGTCATCCTTTTGACTAAATATAGGAAAGAAAATGGTAGCAAAAAATAAACTTAAGAGTATGCGCTTTGACATGTATTAGTATTTTTAGATTTAATCAAATCTATAAAAATAACATCACAGCCATTTAATCAATAAAAAAAATAATTGTTAATTATTCAAAGTCCCCTGTTTGACCCAAGCCTGGATCAACTCAATTTCACAATCCATTAATCGACCGCCTCTTGGCATATACGCCTTTCCAAAAGAGGAAATTTGGATTGAATTATACAATTCACCGGATTTTCCAGATTCGGCAATTTGAGTGTAATTTTCAATGACAATACCACCAAAATGATTTGTAGCATCATGACATTGTAAACAATTAATTTTAATGATAGGGAAAATATCTTTCGTAAAAGAAACTTGACTGCTTGGCGAAGTGCTACATGTTTTGGGTGCAAGAACTGCTTGCTTATCCTGTAAACATGCATTTAACATAAAAACAAGTAATGCCGAGAGGAAACCCCGCGGCATTATCTTTAATACACCAATATAAATTTGTTGAATTAGATTCATCGCTGAAAAACCCAGCGATTCGTCTTCTCCGAATATTTTAATGTACTATCTGGCCATTCCACGTAATCACGCATGCCCAGATATTCTGTAATGTTTCCTTTTTTTGTTAATTCACGGAATAAAAAACCTCCTCTTTCCTTAACCAATTCCTCAGCTAGATGTGGAGTATTTATGATTTCTTTAAAGTTCTTAGGCATTAGACTCGCACTGTCTAAGGTAAAACTTCCTACCACTCCTCTTCGATACATCAGCAAATTTGCCACGGGTCGAATCAAAAAATAATAATAAACGCCTGAGTCACTTTTTTCTAAATTGGCTAATTTAAACTTTGAAATTTGTTTGGAATAATACGAGCGGAACTCTGGATTAAACCGGTTAGAATCAGTAGAAAATGTCGCATTTTCAGCAACATAAGTAATGATGTTAACCAATAAAGAATCTTGCTGAACCTGAGTAAAATAATGTTCAGGGGTATTTTTTTCAGGCCGACAAGCCCCTATTAATAGAAGCAAAAACGCAAAAGATAGGTATAGTTTCATTGATTATATTGGTTGTAAAAATGAGGCCAACTAAAAAGTTGGCCTCATTAAAACTTAACTAAAACTTATTTAATGTAAACGACAGATTGGCAATTAAATTCTGACCAACCCGTTGTCCAGTCAGATGTGTTAAATGCACCTACATAATCTGTAGCATCAAAGAATGAAGGTAGACCTGATTTTAATTTTGGACCAATTAAAGATTCAGTTGTTCCTGAAGTTAAAGCAAACGTAGGACGACCAGCAGACCATAAAGTGGTAGACAATCCCATTTTAGAATTTGTAGCTAGAATTTTATTTCCTGTCAATGACAAGAACCATGCTTCTGGCGATTGCTCTCCAATTAATATAGCTGCACCGTTTGTACCTGAAGCCATATTTTCAAATCCTGGAACTGCCACTCCCATTGGCTTAACGTTGACAGACCAGCCTAAACCAAATCCACCAGCTCCCCAGCCTTCAACACCGGCCAAGATTACATTTTGTAAATCAATATCACCAGCGGCTGCATTAGCTTTAGCAGAACCCAACTGACTATCGATATATACTCCATATGGATATCCTGTAATTAATGTGTTATAAATTTTTTGCTTGTTATTACGACGTAATTGAGCACCATTTTGAAATAATGGGTCAATTGCAATGTTTGTTGCACCTTTTGCACCAATGATGGACATGTTAGCAAAAATAGCTGAAGTAAAGGGTTGATTTGCTGAACCTTTAGAATCATTATCACACTCAAAACCATTAGAACCTGATTGATCCGCTATCGCAGCACCACGTACACCTACACCATATTGAACATATCCAGAAAATCCATTATCTGTATCAAAATCATCATCTAATCCTTTGTAAGCAATTAAGTGTTTTGCATTAACCGTTCCACCAAACCACTCGAATGAATCATCCAATCCGAAAGAAGCTTGTACGTAATCAATTACGGTACCAGAACCTACAGATCCTAATGTTAATGAGTTAACCTCTTGGTTCGGGTTGATTGGAATACCTGCATATTCTAAACGTACATACTTTAATGAACCTGAATTATCAGCTGCATCAGTACCCCCGTGAAAAGCACCGTATCCACCTTCTAATTGACGACTTGTTGCATCGTTTGGTAAATTATTTGGAGCTTGACCACAAATAACTAAACCACCCCAGTCACCAGCTTCACGCTCACCTGGAGCACGCTCAGATGTAAATATAATCGGAGAAGATGCCGTGCCGTTTGCAATAATTTGAGAACCACGTTGAACAATTAATGCTCCTTTAGATGCACGATCACCAATGATCACTGTACCCGCTTGGATAGTTAATACTCCTTTCTTCGTAACTGTACCGAATACATCTTCTTGGCCTACACGAACAAATCCTACCAATTTGTAGATTTTATCAGCAGTCCAAGATACGTTTCCTTCTAAATTACCTTTAACCTCTACAATTGTCTTAGGGGGAACTGCAGTAACATTAACTGAAATACCTACAATGGTAGAAACTTGACCTTTTAAGTCAGTGGCTTGAACTGAGAAAGTCACTACAGTACCTGCAGCACCCTCAATCGCATAATCCTTAGAATACTCAGCTGTTTTTTCGGCAGCTGCATATGTTTTTGAATCAAAAGCTACTCCATTTTTCAAAACAGTAATAGACTTTAAGCCTGCAGGCGCATTAATTGATGCCTTAACAGTAACCGTAGCACCAGCTACACCTGACAATGTACCTGTGGAAGTCACCGTAGGTACTGGAAATACTTCTTCTTCTTTTGTACAAGAAGAAAAAACTAAAGAAACTACTGTTAACACAGCTAGTAACTTAAATAATTTGTTGTTTAATTGTTTCATTTTAATTGAATTGTTTTGTGTTTATTTAAATTATTAGAATCCAAAAGGTGTATAAATAATTCCTAAAGAAATTACACGTCCAGGACTGAAAGACTGAATAGTCTGATCCGTATTCACATCGAAATTGCCATCTTGATTTCCATCTTGTAAGACAATATTTTTATTATTTAGAATGTCGCTTATCCCCCCTTTAATTTGAACGTTTTTAGCCACTTTTTTAGAGAAAGTTAAATCAAGAATATTGCGAGGCAATTCATACCAATCAGGATAATTATATCCATAATTATTCCCTACCGCATAAATTCGTTTTCCAATCACATTAAATGAAACATTTATTTGCAATCCCTTCTTTGTATCATTATAATTATACGCCGCATTTAAGATATAAGGACTTTGTCCTTGAAGAGGCCTATTGTCTGATTGATTAACGCCAATACCAGTACCTAGCGTAACTTTACTTAAGATATATGCCCCGTTAAATACTAGACTAGACTTTCCTAAAAAGCTATTTGGATTCTCCCCATCTAAGTTCCTACGAATTTCGGCTTCTAAACCCGCAGAATAGGCACTTGCAGCATTCGCGAAGTTCAACTCTGGATTTGAGGCTGAAGCGAAAACAACTTCAATGGGATTTGTAAATTGCTTATAGAATGCTGCAATACTGAATACCTCTGAAGGAGTAGGATATTGTTCATACCTAAAGTCAAAATTTTGTATGGAAGCATTTTTAAGCTTTGGATTACCAGAAATATTTCGATTGTTCACGAAATCGTAAAAAGCAAATGGTGCGATTTCCCTAAACTCTGGGCGATTGATTGTTTGTCCATAGGCCAAACGCAACAAACTCTTAGAACTAAAGTTGTAGGTCAAATTAGCTGAAGGCAACAAGTTTAATACCGTATTATCATAATTGATTGGTATTTTACCAGTCATATCAAATGATTTCAATTTTTGACTGTTATTTTCTGCGCGAACACCGGCAACCAAATTAAATTTTGTCCCTAAAGCATACCCTCCTTGAATATAGGCTGCTAACAAATCATTCGTCGCTGAATATGCATCACTTGGATTTGTTTGTTCATCTAACTTTACCCCATTCGTTGAATTGATGTTTGCTTCAGAAAATATTTGATCAATTGGAAGAGAACCAATATTAAATAAAGAACTATTCGATCTAACATACCCTAAGTTACGTGCATCAAATTGACGCTTCTTTGATTCAGCAAAAAGTCCAGTTTTAAATTCCAACTCTTTGCCCTCAGCTAAAATAAATTTGTGTGAAAGATTTAGTCCACCCGTATAAGAGCTTTCTGATAAAATAATATTAGTTCGTCCTAAGTTAAAAGTTTGAGCTGCCCCAGTTGGCACATACAAAATCTTACTTTTCCCATCTAATAGATACTTAAACCTCTTATAATCTGGTTGATCTCTAAATGATGAATTATAACCTAAAACCCAATCCAATTTGGTATTTCCATCATTAAAATCATGTTTACCGGCTAATTGTCCAGTATAAATACCACGATAAACTTGGTCGAAGGATTGAATATCCCATTGAGCTCCATTATCTTCTCCAACGCGATCCACAAATTGTGAATTACTCATTTGATTGAACAAGTTTTTTATTTCAATGGTATGGTGATCATTCAAACGGAAAGCCCAGTTGTGTAAAACTCCAAGTCGAATAGCCGTTGAATTTTGTTGATCATTGAAGCTAAAAATATAATCTGGCTTACCTGAAGCTTTTATGGCAGAATAACCAAAGTCATTTCTTACCATATTAAAAATTGTTTTCGTACTAGAATAATTGATGGCTGTAATATTACCGACACGCACATCTCCTAAATTGAACTTCAACCCACTAGACAATGAAAAACGCATATCCGGACTGGCCGTTGATTTGTCTGCTAACCAATTGTTTTTTAAAGACCTTCCTACCTGTGCAAGTGCATCTCCAGTTCTAAGAGATAAATCAAATTTATTAGCTGGAAATCCTTTAGGTAAATCAAAATTTCCTGAATTGAAACCAGTCCAAGAATTAGCAGCTTGTTGAACCGAGTTAAATGTCTGACCCGTTGTTCCATCACGGAATGAATTACTATAGTCAATCGTTAAGAAATTATTCTCTGGAATAGATTTAGTGAAAATCTTAACAACTCCACCGGCAAATTCACCAGGCAACTCAGCAGCAGGAGACTTGAAAACTAAGATACGATCGATTTGCCCAGCAGGAATTATATCAAATGAAAAAGAACGCATATCCGTTTCCATCGATGGAGCAAACGTGTTATTCAATTGAACCGAATTATATCGCTCATTTAACCCACGGATATTAATAAAACGCTCATTAAAAATAGTAACTCCAGGAACACGTTTCACTACTTCAGCTGCCGTACGGTCCAAAGTCTTCGTGATTTGGGCGGCTGAAATTCCACTCACAACTAATTGTGCTGCCTTAATTTCCGAAATGACTGATACCTCAGTATTCGTTAAACGTTGAGCAACTACTTTTACCTCAGCTAAAGTGGATGATTCCTCTGCAATAGTTAAATTCAAGTCAGTCACTTGGTCTGCCTCTACTTTAACGTTTTCATAAATTTTAGATTGATATCCTACAAAAGAGATCTTTAACGAATAAGTACCAACGGCTAATTTTCCAAAAGTGAAAAAACCATTAATGTCTGTGGCTGCTCCTTTCGTACTACCTTGGATTAATACGGTAGCTCCAATGATATCTTCTTTGGACTTAACATCTTTTATGGTTCCTCTAATAACTCCTGTTTGTTGAGCAAAAGATGCGATGGAAAGAAATAAGAAAACGATTAAATAATAATGGGTGCGCTTCATAATGAAATTCATTTTGTATAATTAATTGGTGTATTGTTTCAAAAATATTTACTTTTCAGTACACCAAAATTAACTTGTTGAAAATCCTTACTCATTACGATATCGTTAGTGGACTATTAAGAAATTGTTAAAAAGATTTAGATTTATTAACAATTTCTTAACATGGGATTTTCTGTCATTTACCTCACTCAGGTTTCCCAATTGTATTCCCATTATATGGCTTGCTTATTTTGTATAATTCAAAGAAATATAATTTTTTAAAGAAGAATTTTCTTGGAAAATTTAAATTTATTGCGGATTTAATTGGTGGGTAATATTGGAGTACTAGTTTTGATACAACAAACGGAAATAATTCCGCCTAAGTTTTATAAAAATACGTTTATGAGAAATTTCATTAACAAAAATTCCATCGCAGCTTTTATGTTTGCTGCCACCATGTCTATCACTTCTGCCGCCTCCGCCGCAGAATTAACCTCGCCCGTTAATATCGAACAAGTAGGTAAAATGAAATTCCTCGTTCGAGCTGAACCGAAATCATCTCTTATCGTTATTATTTACGATGCAGATAATAATATTCTTTACAATGAAGTGATTTCAAATCAAAAGATATTCAGCTTTTCGGATCTTTCAGATGGTAAATACCGAATGGATATCCTTAATTCTCGTAAGAGATTAGTTCAATCAAAATCTTTCAATATCCAAACTGAAGTGAAACGCGACCTAGTTGCGATCCAATAATATTTTGAAAAATTAAGGTCAAAGGGGCGCAGAGATTCTGCGCCTTTTTCCGTATTTTCGTAGCCCAATTACACGCGATAAAAAAGAAAATATGGATTTTTTGGATGGCTTAAATGAGCCCCAACGACAAGCTGTTGAGTATATAGAAGGACCCCTCATGATTATCGCCGGCGCAGGATCTGGCAAAACGAGAGTGCTTACCTATCGGACCGCTTACTTAATCCAAAAAGGGGTTGATCCATTTTCTATTTTACTCCTGACTTTCACCAATAAAGCCGCTGGGGAAATGCGCCACCGAATCGAAACGGTCATCGGCGGCCAAGCGAAAAATATTTGGATGGGAACTTTTCACTCCATATTTGCCAAAATATTGCGCTTCGAAGGAGAGAAATTAGGCTATAGCTCCAACTTCTCCATTTATGATACCGATGACTCAAAATCGCTGATTCGGGCATTGATCAAAGAGCAAAATTTAGACGATAAAGTATATAAGGTCAACCTAGTTTTGAACCGGATTTCAAATGCTAAAAATCGGCTCATTAGTCCCGAGCAATACCTTGCCTCCTCCATCGTGGAACAGGAAGATCGCTATGCGAAAATTCCCATGATGGGACAATTATATAAATCCTATTGTTTGCGCTGCTTTCAAGCAAATGCCATGGATTTCGATGATCTATTGTACCAAACCAACATTCTTTTTAGAGATCATTTAGATGTTTTGAACAAATACCAACACAAATTTAAACATGTCATGGTGGATGAGTTTCAGGACACCAACGTTTCCCAATATTTAATTACCAAAAAACTAGCCGCGGTCAATCGCAACATTTGTGTGGTAGGCGACGATGCCCAAAGTATTTACGCATTTCGTGGAGCCGACATCCAAAATATTCTAAATTTTGAGCGCGATTATTCCGATTTGAAGACCATTAAGTTGGAAGAAAACTATCGATCCACTAAAGCGATTGTCGCCGTAGCCAATTCCATCATTGCACGAAATAAAAGCCAATTAAAAAAAGATGTGTTTACCTCCAATGAAGAAGGGGATCAAATAGAAATTATACGCGCAGGTTCTGACAATGATGAAGGAAGAATCATTGCCTCCACTATTTTTGAGGCTCGGCAAAAGGATGGACTTAAGTGGTCTGACTTCGCTATTTTATATCGTACGAATGCTCAATCCCGGTCTTTTGAAGAATCTTTACGCCGATTAAACATCAACTACCGAATCATTGGAGGCTTATCTTTTTACCAAAGAAAAGAAATCAAGGACGTCCTGGCTTACCTTCGTTTTGTCGTGAATCAAAATGACGAAGAAGCTTTTAAGCGAATCATCAACCTTCCTAAAAGAGGAATTGGCGATACTAGTATCGCAAAAATTTCAGTGACCGCAGCCGAACACAATGTCTCTGTTTGGGAGGTGGTTAGCCACATCAACCAATATCCTGGGGCCAGAGGGGGAGCATCCATTGAAAATTTTGCTGACCTCATAAAATCATTTAAACTGTTAGTGGAGGTAGAACAAAAAGATGCCTATGAAGTGGCGTCCCATGTGGCCAAAGCCTCAGGCCTAGTTCGAGAATTGTATGAGGATAAAACGGTCGAAGGACTTGCTCGCTATCAAAACGTCCAAGAACTCCTCAATGCCATCAAGCAATTCGTCGACTCAGAAGAAAATGAAGACAAATCACTCAGTACTTTCCTGCAGTCTGTGTCCCTGTTGACAAACGCAGATACCAACGAAGATCCCAATGATCGCGATAAAGTAACCCTGATGACGGTGCACTCCGCCAAAGGTCTTGAATTTAAAAATGTCTTTTTAGTTGGCCTAGAAGAGGATTTATTCCCAAGCCAAATGATGCTTCAAAGTCAGGCCGACCTGGAAGAAGAACGAAGATTGTTTTATGTGGCCATTACCCGAGCAGAAAAGAAATTGATGATTTCCTATGCGGAATCCAGGTATCAATTTGGCCGATTAAAAAGCTGTGAGCCCAGTAGATTCTTAGATGAATTAGATTCTACCTACTTAAAGATGGCAAAGACCCCAGGGAAAAAAGATACGAGCTCTTTTAGACCCGTGCAAAAAACAGGCTTTGTGGAAAAATCCACCTCTCCTTCTGCAGCCCAACTCATTCAAAAGCCCCAACAAAATACCAATTACCAACATGTTCCATCCGCAGATTTTAAACAAACAGATGCCATGCAATTGACGGAAGGCCAGCGTGTGGAGCATCAAAAATTTGGATTTGGGGTGATTAAAAAATTGGAAATTAATGGAGCCGAAAGAAAAGCTCACATCCTATTCGAAAAAGGAATAGGGGAAAAAGTCTTATTACTAAGTTTTGCAAAATTAATGGTGATCAAATAACTATTTTTTCTTGTAAAAATATAGCCTGACGGGTCCAGATGCATCTAATTCAGATATCGTATAATATCCATTTCCATCCGAAGCAAAAGCGATTCCCTCCCCTTGTGGTTCCATTTTATATGGCACTGTTTTAGGAGTTCGTGATAAAGCATCAGAAATACTTTCTCCCGTTTTTCTTTTCCAATAATAAATTTCTAAATAATTTTTAACCAATATTTCCGAGTTATCAGGGGAAATTGATCCTCCGGTAATGTAGGCAGCGGTTACAAGCCTCGAATCTGTGGATAAAGGTTTTGAAAAATCTAACTCACGGACAAACTCAGCTTTTGCCGTTCCCCCAGCGATAACGCTAGAAGCAGCAATTTTATAAAGGCGCTTACTGGTTTCTCTTTTGCTGATGATGAAAACGTCTTTGGTTTTTTGGTCCACTAATAAACATTCCATGTCCCTTGCCCCATCCGATAATGTAAAAGTTAATTTACTAACCTGCGAAATTGTATTTGCTAAAGGAGTATTTGAATCTACTATGGGTTCTTTGAACCAGTACAAAGCGTATGAAGAATAATTAGCATTATTGTCACCGAAATCAGCCAGGTATATTGTCGCGGAACCATCTGTTTCACTCACGATCCCCATATCCTCCCAATCTCGATTTTCCGCTCCTTGTAATTTAAATTCCCGTTTCCCTTTGCCATAACTATCGATCAGGAAAATTCTATTTTCGTCTCCAGAATCATTATGAGCCCATAAATAGCCTGCATTCTTTCTACTTGTCACGAGGCCTGAAGCTTCCTTTAATGAGGGATTTTCAATAACTCCCCTGTCTTCATATTCAGCATAATTCGATTCGGTTACCGTAACTCCTGGATCAGGCGTAGGCGTTTGAGTAGGATCGCAGGAGACCAACAAAAAGTAAAAACTCAATAAAAAAATTACCTTATTTTTCATCATCAAGAATCTCAGTCTCTACGATTGGCTTTTCAACCTTTAAAGTCGCTTTAATCTTTTTAATTCTTCTCGTGTCGACAGATTGGACTTTAAAGATAAAAGGTTCAAAAATCATTTCTTCATTGGCATTTGGAATTCGACCAAATAATTCAATTAAAAATCCTCCTAGTGTTTCGCTTTCCCCTTTTTTGTCTTCAAAATGGCTCACATCAACATCAAATATTTTTGAAAAATCATTTAAGGATGTCTTCGCCTCAAAGATGTAATTATTATCATCTAATTTTTTGTAATCTACTTCCTCATCATCAAATTCGTCATTAATCTCTCCTAAAATCTCCTCTATAATATCCTCCATGGTCACTAGGCCTTCTGTCTCACCGTATTCATTGACAACGATTGCCATGTGAACACGCTTCTCTTGAAAATCATATAATAAATCGTCGATTTTTTTATTCTCAGGAACAAAAAACGGTTGATGCAATAACGATACCCAATCAAAATTTTCATCTTGATCTATATCTTTTAATAAATCTTTGATGTACAAAATACCTTCAATTTTATCGATGGTTTCTGTGTAAACGGGAATTCTTGAATAGCCATTTTTGTTCACCTTGTCCATCAGTTCATGAAAATCCATTTCAGTGTCCAAGGCCATGATATCCCTACGCGCTTTCATAACCGATTTTACAGATGTGTTTCCAAAATTCAAAATCCCTCTCAAAATGTCTTTTTCCATTTCTGAAGTATTTTCATCTGTGGTAATTTCCAGCGCTTGATTTAATTCATGAGTTGTCAGTGTATAAGACTTGCGTTTGATTTTTTTCTCAATCAGGCTTGACAAGCCCAACAACACCTTGGATAAAGGGGAAAAAATAAATGTGAAAAAATGAATTAATGAAGCAGTATACCTGGCAAAATTCAGGTTATTTTGTTGGGCCCACACTTTAGGAATTAATTCGCCAAAAAACGTAATGATAAAAGTAACCCCAAATAATAAAAATAAAGTCACTAATAATGTCCCCATCGACTGAGGGCCCAACACTAATTCAGTCAAATAATTCGCCAAGGTAATGAAAATGATATTGACAAAATTAATGGCGATTAATAAAGTGGCTAGAAGCTGCTGAGGTCTTTCTAATAGATGGCTTACGGCTTTTTCTGATGCCCCTTCGCTCTCCCTTAAACTAGCTCTTTGTTCCGCATTTAACGAAAAGAAGGCTACTTCGGAGCCAGCCAATAAGGCAGAAAGCAATAATAAAATGATCAAAATTGCCCCTATTAGAACATAGGTGCTTGCATTCGCTGCAGGGTTAATCAATAATAATAAGGGTATGGGATAGGGGTCGGGGTCCATATTAATTAGGTACTAATAAAACAAATTTACAAAAAAGGGAATATGTTTTGATCAGATTCCCTTTTTTAATAAAAATTTAAAATGGAAGATCGTCTCCTTCGGCCATCATGGGTGGAAAAGCATTGCCGTTAGTAGAAGATTCCCCTAAAGAAACAGCTTCTGGCTTAGGCCTAGGTTCTGGAGAATCGCCTAATGGTCGATCATTTTTACTGCCAATCAAATTCATGGATGTGGCTCGAATGCGGTAACCACGCATGGTAGCCCCCGATTTGTCTTGCCATTCTTCCGAACGAATTTTACCCTCAATGTATACTTGATTTCCTTTCTTTAAATATTGCTCAGCGATGGTGGCCAAATTATCCCATAATTCTACTCGATGCCATTCCGTTTGTTCCACTCGCTGACCATCCTTACCCGTATATGATTCGGAAGTAGCAATGTTAATATTAGCCACTTTTACGCCACTAGGAAGCGCTCTTACTTCAGGATCTCCTCCTAAATTACCTAGAATAATCACTTTGTTTACACCTGCCATAATATTGATTTTTTTGAGTTAGGTAGACAAAAACCCTTGTCCGCTATAAAGGTAATTTTGTTTAAGTTAAAACAAATTCTTCAATTCTAAATTATCAGTTATTAGATTTAAAAGCAATACCGGTTTTCCCAAATTAGTGAAGTCCTGGGGCTCTATCCACCGAAACTGATCATTTTCTGGGACCTCAAAATGATCATTAACTTGGACATGCCAAGCCTGGCAAAATATTTTCTGATGGCTTAATAAATGTGTGGGGGGAGAAACCAACGACGTAATGACACTTTGCTTACATAGTTCTGCAAGCATAATGTCATTCTGGACTATTTCCTCTAATGATTGAAAATGAGGCAACTCATTCAGGTAAAACTCCCAAAGTCCTTGCCAAATATCCTTGGAAGCTCGTTGACGCACCCATATTTTCCCATTTTTTTCAATGATGAAATAAGCAAAAAACCGTTCTTTTTGACTCTTTTTCTTTGACTTTACGGGCAACGATTGCACTCGATTCTCTGAGAATGCGACACAGGTGAATTGCAAAGGGCAAGTTGAACAATATGGAGAAGGCGAGCATTGTAAGCTCCCAAATTCCATAATGGCTTGATTAAAAATAGCGGGTTGATGTTTTGGAATCAACTCATCCGCTAAATCCGTAAACGTTTTTCGAGCAGATGCATGTAAAATATCAACCTCCACACCAAAGTAACGCGCAAGGATTCGAAAGACATTCCCATCCACCACCGGCTTAGGTTCATCAAAGGCAAAAGATGCAATGGCTGCAGCCGTATATGGCCCTATTCCAGGTAATTTTATTAATTCTGCATAAGTAGATGGAAATTTACCGCCCGCTTCAGCAACAAATTTTGCTGTTTTGTGCAAGTTTCTAGCCCGACTATAATACCCTAAACCTTGCCACAACCTAAATAAATAACCTTCGTCGGCGTTAGCCAAATCCAAAACGGTTGGAAATGCTTCTAAAAGTCGATGAAAATAGGGTAATCCCTGGGCCACGCGGGTTTGTTGGAGGATAATCTCCGACAACCAGATTACATATGGGTCTTTCGTTTTTCTCCATGGCAATTCACGGGAATTTTGGGAATACCAGGCAATGATCGTTTCTGAAAAAGGGTGTTGCAAAAGCTTTGACATGTAAAAATCAAAGATACAAGATTTCCTCCTTTTGATATAATGGATTAAGATTGAAAAAAATCATTTTATTCCGACTAAAGACTTGCCTCTCTTAAAGAAAAGCATTACTTTTGTGTCCCTTTTACAAGAGAAGGATTTAATTATTTTGAATTTAACGCATTAATTACCGTGACTAAGGCAGATGTAATTGCTGAGATTTCCAGCAAAACAGGGATTGACAAAAAAGATGTTTCTGAAACGTTAGAAAATTTCTTCCAAATAGTAAAAGATAATTTGGCCAACCAAGAAAACATTTATGTTCGTGGTTTTGGAAGTTTTATCAATAAAAAAAGGGCTAAGAAAATTGCTCGGAATATTTCAAAAAATACTTCGATCACCATTGAGGAGCACTATGTACCTAGCTTTAAACCAGCTAAGGTTTTTGTAGAACAAATAAAAACGAGCACTGACCCTGCTAAATAAGGAGAATACTCTTTTTAAGGTCTTTTAAAATGAATAAAACGCTTGCGATTATTTTATTTATTGGACTTGGGTTAATTGCCCTTATTTCTCAATTACCAAAGGGAAATGTAAGTGCAAAAACGGAAACCACCGCGAATGGGGGTGCCAATCGAGACGCGAATGGTAAAAATACGGAAATAGATTCGTCCAAAACGGAAGAAACACATGCTGAGCCGTTGACCCCAGGTCAACAAAAGCAAATTGCTGGGTTAAAATCTTCCTTAAAGTCGGCAAAAACGGAAGCTAGCCAAGCGCTTGCTTTAGAAAAATTGATGCGGGCTTTTATGGAGTTTTCTAAATATGATAGCGCTGCGATTTATGCAGGCCAATTTTCAGATTCACACCCTGGAATGACGCATATTTTAAGAGCAGGCCAAGCTTATTTTGAAGCACAGGCCTATGCCATTAACCCAAAAAAAGCTAGCTTGATGGGAGAAAAGGCCAGAATTTATTTTGAAAAAGCATTGACACAAGATCCAAATAACCTGTTGGTTAAAACAAATCTTGCTATGACATATGTGGACACACCCACTCCCATGAAAGGCATAACGTTGCTTAGGGAGGTGATTGAACAGGAGCCAACGTACATTCCGGCTTTGTTTAATTTAGGAATACTGTCGATCAAGTCAAATCAATTTGGCAAAGGCCAAGAAAGATTTGCACAGATATTGAAGCTGGATCCAACAAATTATAAAGCCGCATTAAATCTCGGTTTTTGTTTGGCACAGTTAGATAAAAAAGAAGAGGCTAAAAAGGTTCTCAAGCAGGTTGTTACGAATAGTAAGAACCCTGAAGAAACAAAAGCCGCGAAAGAATTGCTGGCAGAAATGCTGCAAAAATAGTATAGACAACAATTGTCTGAACAAAAAAATAAAGTTGAAAATCAACTTTACACATTATTTAAACATTAAACGCTAAAAGGTATGCCTTGCGGAAAAAAAAGAAAACGTCATAAGATTTCAACTCACAAGAGAAAGAAACGTCTACGTAAAAATCGTCACAAGAAGAAGTAGTGTAATAATTGCTTTTCCAATTGGAAATGTAATTAGGTAGCGCAAGAACAGGCCTTTTATCATCCGATAAAGAGCCTGCTTTTGGCGTTAAATTTGTTGTATATTTTAAAGGGCTTATAGCTCTGCCACACATTCTTCTCAAATAAACTTGTGAGTAATGAATTAATCATAAATTCTACCCCCACGGGCGATAGAATTGCTCTTTTGCATGACAAAAGAATCGTAGAATACCATATTGAACAATCTGAGCCAAAATTCTCTGTAGGAGATATCTATTTAGGTACAGTTAAAAAATTAGTTTCAGGGCTTAATGCTGCTTTCATTGACATAGGTTATGAAAAAGATGCTTTTTTGCACTATCATGACTTAGGCCCAAACTTAAATACCGTTCAAAAATTCACTCGGGATGTCCTTACTAAAAAAGGAAAAAATGTCCGAATCGAAAATTATAAGCTAGACGAGGAAATAGATAAACTAGGTAAAATCGAAAAGGCTTTAACGAAAGGCCAACAGATTTTAGTTCAAGTAATCAAAGAACCTATCTCGACTAAAGGGCCTAGACTTTCCTGTGATATATCCATTGCAGGAAGGTTTTTGGTGTTGGTTCCATTTGCGAATGGGGTCAATATATCGAAAAAAATCACCTCTCGTTCTGAGCGAAACCGACTTCAAAAACTGATGTCTTCCGTTAAACCGAAAAATTTTGGCGTCATTGTACGAACCGTAGCTGAGGGAAAGGCGATTGAAGAAATGGAGCGCGACTTGAAAGACTCAATCTCTAAATGGGAAGAGGGAATTAAGAAATTAGCAGAAGCAAAATCGACCGACAGGATTATCGGCGAAATGAGTCGGGCCACTTCCATGTTGCGCGATCTATTAAACAATGATTTTGATAATGTCATCGTAGACAACCCTGATTTATATAATGAGGCCAAAGAATATGTACATACGGTAGCTCCCGAAAAGGAAAAAATCGTGAAGCTTCATACAGGTAAAATTAAATTATTTGAGCAAGTAGGCATCGAAAAGCAATTGAAAATGCTTTTTGGCAGATCTGTTTCTTTGCCAGGCGGCGGATATTTAATTGTCGAACATACTGAGGCATTGCACGTAATCGATGTAAACTCAGGAAATAAGTCAAATGCTGAGGATGACCAAGAAGCTACGGCTTTGAGTGTTAATCGGGAGGCGGCGAAGGAAATTGCGCGCCAATTGCGTTTAAGGGACATGGGAGGTATTATCGTGATCGATTTTATCGACATGAAAAAAGCCGATAATCGGAAAATGATTCAGGACATCATGCGTGATGAAATGAAAACAGACCGATCGAAATTCACGATTCTGCCCTTGACTAAATTCGGATTGATGCAGATCACGCGTCAGCGAGTTCGTCCGGAAATGAATGTGGCAACACATGAAACTTGTCCTAGTTGTGGCGGTTCGGGTACCATCACAGCCAGTATTGCTGTGTCAGATACAATCGCTCAGCATGTGGAACATTTAGTTTACAAACAAAATGAGAAGAAGCTCACTTTGTTAGTACACCCGTTTTTACATGCGTATTTTACCAAAGGTTTTCCTTCTGTTCGTATGTCTTGGTTTATGAAATATAAAACATGGATTTCAATTACAGAAGACTCCTCATTTGGAATAACGGAATTTAAATTCTTAAACCAAAATGGAGATGAAATTGAAATATCATCTTAGACATTTTATTTTAATTAGTTTTTTTCTCCCATTGGCCTTCTCATCTCAAGGCCAATGGTGGAAAAAGACAGAGGAAGCGGAAAAAGAACGTTCCAAAGGAATGCTACTTTTAACCTCTGAAGTGCAGATTGAGGCTACTCAAGCAATCAATCAAATGTATAATTTTAAGTTTCCTGAAGCTGAAAGGGAATTTAATTATTTAAAAGTCAAATATCCCAACCATCCCCTTCCTGATTTTCTACTCGGATTAATGCAATGGTGGAAGATTGTTCCTAACACCGGAAATGAAGTTTTTGATGATCGACTTGTTGAATACATGGACAAGAGTATCGAAAAAGCGGAAAAAATATGGGATGAAACGGAGAATCCAGAGGCGGCATTCTTCATGGCAGCAGCTTATGGCTTTAAGGGCCGACTTCATGCCGAAAGAAAGAACTGGACCCGAGCGACATTAGCAGCGAAAAATGCCTTAAAATATTTAGAATATTCACGGCAATTCGCAGATTTCAGTCCTGAATTGATGTTTGGCGATGGGCTTTATAATTATTACTATCATTTTATTAAGCAAAATTTTCCTCTTCTAAGACCCGTATTGTGGCTTTTCCCAAAGGCAAATAAGATGATGGGCATCCAACAACTCGAAAAGGTAAGTTACCAAGCATTTTATACGCGCACAGAAGCACGCTATTTTCTACTTCAAATTTATGGAATGGAAAATATGTCGGATAAAGCCTATGACTTGGCTAAATATACACATGAGAATTTTCCTGATAATCCATATTTTCATCGATCTTTAGCAAGATCTGCTTTTATGGTTGGCAAATTAGATCAGGCCATGGAATTGTCAAAAGATATTTTATCAAAAATAGACCAACATCAAATTGGCTATGAGGCCACCTCCGGTAGATATGCCAGTTATATTTTGGGTTATTATTACTTATATGTATTTAAAAATCCAATCGAGGCAAAAAAATATTTTAATGAATGCCTTTCATTTTCCAAACAAACAGATTCCATGGATTCTGGCTATTATTGGGCATCCGTTTTAGGTTTAGCTAGAATTGCTTACCAAGAATTAAACTACGACCAGGCGGTTGATTATTGCAAAGAGGTATTAGATAAAGCGGATCGGAAATCGTCCCAACATACGGAGGCCAAAAAGCTATTGGCCGAAGCGAAAAAAGCGAGAAGAAAACGAAAATAAAATATTTAACAATTCCTTAATACCTTTATAAAAACTCTTACATGGATATTAACCATCTTTAGTGAGTATATATATTACCTTTAATTAATTTGACCCATGTTTGGACTTGAACCAACTCTATTTTTCCTATTATTCTTTTGCTTGTTTGCCGCATGTGCTTTTGAATTTGTCAATGGATTTCACGATACAGCAAATGCAGTAGCCACTGTCATTTATACGCATTCATTAAAGCCCACGCAGGCGGTGGTTTGGTCAGGATTCATGAATTTTCTAGGTTTGCTTACTGGTGGTGTAGGGGTTACAATGAGTATTATTGGTCTCCTACCGACAGAGCTCCTCATTGATTCGAATGTATATCATTCCATGGCGATGGCACTTTCTTTATTACTTTCGGCCATATTGTGGAATTTAGGAACTTGGTACTTTGGTATTCCGGCATCCAGTTCTCATACGTTAATTGGTTCTATTATCGGCATTGGCTTAGGCCATGCTTTATTACCAGAAAATTCGAATAAAAATATCACGGCGGTCAATTGGGACAAGGTGATTGAGATAGGCCAAGCGCTATTTCTTTCTCCTTTATTTGGCTTTTCTTTGGCGATAATTTTAATGTATATCTTAAAAAAATCTATTTCAAATAAAGATATATTTAAAGAACCTAAGAAAAACTCTCCGCCCCCACTCTGGATCAGATCCATCTTGATTTTTACCTGTACACTCGTTTCATTTTTTCATGGGAGAAATGATGGTCAAAAAGGAATAGGTTTGGTCATGGTCATTCTAATTGCATTTTTACCTGGATATTTTGCAATTAATACCACCTTGGATTTGAATATGGTTCAGAATAGTTTAAATACCGTTCAAACTGTTTCGGCCAAAATCGACACGCTACCCCTTTCAGAAAAAGAATTAGCTAGCTATCATCAATTAATGGCTTCATCAACAGATTTAAAGACCATTTTAACTAACAAACCCGACATTAAAAACCTAAGTACTGCTCAAAAATTCAATATCAGAAAAGCGGCTTTGACGATAAATAAAAACGCTAAAAAATTAATCGAGAGTGAATCCGTTTCTCTTTCGGATGAAGATAAATCAGCTTTAAAAAAGGCTACGCAAGGTGATAAAGCACCCTTCTTTGCTTTTGGGGCTTCTTCAGCTACAGGGATGGCTGGAGTGACCGATTTTGCTCCTGCCTGGGTGATGTGGATGATCGCACTTTCATTAGGTTTAGGAACGATGATTGGTTGGAAAAGAATTGTTATCACCATCGGAGAAAAAATTGGTAAAGACCATTTAACCTATGCGCAAGGAGCATCAGCAGAATTAATCGCATCGATAACCATAGGTTTAGCTACGGCATATAAATGGCCTGTAAGTACCACACACGTATTAAGTTCAGGTATTGCCGGTACCATGGTGGCGTCAAGAGGCATAAAAAATCTACAAGGGGGAACCGTAAAAAATATTGTGATGGCCTGGGTATTAACACTTCCCGTGACCATCATTTTATCCGCGCTACTCTTTGTCTTTTTCCGTTGGATCGTAGGCTAATAAACTAAAGTCATTTTTGTATCTTTGTGTTTTACATGAAATATGAAGGCAGGGCTGATTAAAAAATACTTTCCAGAAATTACAGAAAAGCAGCTAGAGCAATTTGAGCTGCTTTTTCCTTTGTACTCAGAATGGAATGAGAAAATCAATGTCGTTTCTCGAAAAGACATCGACAACTTAATGATTCATCATGTGTTGCATTCATTGGCCATCGCAAAGATTATTCCATTCAGGCCTGGTACGGAAATTCTAGATGTGGGGACTGGCGGTGGATTTCCAGGAATACCATTGGCTATCTTATTTCCGGAGGTAAAATTTATGTTGGTCGATAGCATAGGAAAGAAAATAAAAGTGGTTCAAGGCGTTTCAGAATCCTTGGGTTTAACCAATGTAACGGCTATAAACGTGCGAGCAGAAGATGTAGATCAAGACTTTGAATTTATCATCAGTAGAGCAGTTACGCGCATAACACCCTTTTATTATTGGGTTAAAAATAAGATAAGCCCTAATCATTTTCATACCCTTAGAAACGGACTAATTTGCTTAAAGGGAGGAGATCTTACGGAAGAATTAGTTGAGCTAGGTAAAAAACATAAAGTTTTTGAATTATCTTCCCTCTTCAAAGAAGAATTCTTTGAATCAAAAAAAGTGGTGTATGTGCCCATGTAAAGCGTAAATTATGTCAAAAATATCCGTCGCTCTTTGTACATATAATGGGGAGAAATATTTGCAGCACCAATTGGAATCCATCAAGAATCAAACGCTTGGCATTCATGAATTGATTGTTTGTGACGATGGCTCAAAAGATCAAACGATTTCAATTTTACAAGATTTCAAATCGCATGTTAACTTTCCCATCGAGATTCATGTAAATTCCAGCAATTTGGGATCAAGTAAAAACTTTGAGAAATGCATCCAATTATGTACCGGTGATATTGTATTTTTATGCGACCAAGACGATTGGTGGTATGAGGAGAAAGTGGAGCGACTAATGGACTTTTTCAGTGCCCATCCAGAAATGGATGCTGTTTTTTCAAACGCGGTTATGGTTGACAAAAAAGGTATCCCAACGGGAAATACATCCTTTGACCAAATAGAATTTTATCCTGAAATGCAGACCCAATGGAATTTAGGACATGCGTTTGAAATGCTATTAAAGGGATATGTGGTGACAGGTGCGACCTTAGCGATCAGAAAAAAAATATGTGCTGAGGTATTTCCTGTTCCAGAAATAATTCCTGAGTTAATTCATGATGGTTGGATTAGTTTGTACTTGTCGCGCCAACAAAAAATCGGGTTTATTAGCGACCCTTTAATCCAATACCGAGAGCATGCCAACCAGCAAGTGGGCCTGCAAGGAAAAGAACCTACCATCACATTAAAAGACCGATTATTGCGCTCTAGGCAGGATAAATTAATGCGCTTAAAAAAGAAATTTGACGATGCAAAAGCATTATTTGATTACTTTAGTGGAATATCATTATCTGATACCACCACCACTGAAAAAATAAAAGATCGCATGTTGCATTATCAAATGAGATCCCAACTGCCTGGTAATCGCATTAAAAGATTTCTACCCATCGTTAAGCATGTCATTAGTGGCGATTATAAATTACACGATGGGGGTAAATGGTGGAGACCAGCTTTAGGTGACTTATTAGAATAAAATGATGTCTAAACGTGTTGCAATCGTCATACCGGTTTATAAAAATACCTTAAACGAAAATGAGGCTAAATCTCTAGCACAATGCAAAAAGGTATTGCATAAATATCCAATCATTTTTGTTGCTCCCAAAAGTTTAGTTGCTGAATTTTTAAGTAATGACGATCAAGTCGAAAGATTTGATGACGTATATTTCAAAAGCCCTAAGACCTATAATAAATTATTAATCAACCCATTGTTTTATGAACGGTTTATCGCTTATGAATTTATGCTTATTTATCAATTAGACGCTTATGTATTTAAAGATGAATTGGAAAAATGGTGTGATAAAGGGTATGATTATATAGGGGCCCCCAAATTAAAACTTAAGTTTTTAAAGGAGAAAAATCCTTTTATCATGCCCATTTTTGAACCAATTTTATTTAACGGGGGCTTTTCACTCAGGCGAATTAAACCCATCATAAAATTCTTGAACGTTTACAATACTTTCATTCCTGCTTGGCCTGCGAACGAGGATAGTTTATTCTCCGTATATCACAAAAGGGCTTTCCCGTTAAGATTCATGTTAAAATTGCCGACTTGGAAAGAAGGTCTCTCATTTGCATTCGAAAAAAATCCCCAAATAAGCTACGGCCTACAAGGGGATTCTTTACCTTTCGGTTGCCACGCTTGGGAAAAATACAATCCTTCGTTTTGGAAGAAATTTATAATTTAGAACTAGGGGTTAAGCTTTGAATTGTTCGCGTAATGGACGAACATTTCTTCGAGATATCAATATAACATCTCCATTGACTAATCGAATAGCCTTTTGAGACTTGAAATCAATGTGTATAATAGAATCTGGGTTAATTAAGGCCGATTTTGATGGACGAATGAATTGATATTCAGCGAGCATTGTAGCAAAATATTTTAATGTCCTACAAGTTAAAATACGCTTACCGTCTTGAGTAAATATATTTGAATAGTTCCCTTCTCCTTTAATAACTAAGATCTCTTTAACTGGTATCTTTACAGACCCCAGTACAACATGTTCCACCATAGTTTTATGTTTAAACTTAAATTAGAAGCTTTTTTAGCAACAACAATAAAACAAATGTACTTTTAAAAAAAGTGAGGAATTAAACGAATCGTGTTATTTGCGTTATTGATTATTCATTGACTTTATTCATTTATTAAAAGGTATATAAAGAGGCTAAAAAAATTATGTTTCAACATATATATATTTACCTTTTAAATTTTACAATAATTTAATCTGACATACATCTGTATAATTATCGGCTTAAATATTGAGCCTAAAAAAACATTATTTAAATTGCAGTTCAAATATTAAAAATTATGAAAACTAGAAAATTCGGTAAAACAAATTGGCTTATAAGTGAACTAGGGTATGGCATGTGGGGATTAGTGGATTGGTCAGGTTCTGATCAAAACGAGGTAGAAAAGTCATTAGAGATGTCTGTGGATTTAGGGTGTAATTTTTTTGATACTGCTTGGGGATACGGAGAAGGAAGAAGTGAACAAATATTAGGGAAATTGCTCCGTAAGCACTCGGATAAAAAATTATATGGAGCATCAAAAATACCTCCTAAGAATTTTATATGGCCATCAAAAGCAGGATTCCAATTAAAAGATTGCTTTCCCGCCTCCCATATCATCGAATACACGGAAAAGAGTTTGAAGAATTTGAATGTCGACCAAATTGATTTGCAACAGTTTCACGTTTGGGAAGATGCTTGGTCAGATCAAGACGAATGGAAGTCGGCTATTGAAAAACTAACCAAAGAAGGCAAAGTGGCACATTGGGGCGTTTCGGTTAATCGTTGGGAACCCAACAATTGCCTTAAGACAATTGAAACAGGGCTAATCTCATCGGTCCAAGTGATTTACAATATTTTCGATCAGAATCCAGAGGATGAGCTTTTTCCTTTGTGTAAGAAAATGGATGTGGGGATAATTGCTCGCGTACCTTTCGACGAAGGAAGTTTGACTGGTTTGCTAACGTATGACACTATATTTCCGGCTGATGACTGGCGATCAACCTATTTCGTTCCAGAAAATTTAACGTCAAGTGTAGATCACGCAAACGCATTGAAACCGATTATACCAGAAGGAATGGATATGCCCGAAATGGCTTTGAGGTTTATTCTTTCAAATCCTGATGTGGGGACCATTATTCCTGGGATGCGTAAGATTAAGCATGTGCAAAGCAATATCTCTTGCTCAGATGGGCAAGGATTACCAAAAGCTATTATAGATGAGTTAAGAAATCACCGCTGGGAGCGCCAACCTACCGAATGGTCCCAATAGATTGATCAAATAGCTCTTTTAATTGAGCTTCTTCTCGAAATCCCGATGTTTTTTGTAACAATTTCCCTTTCTGGAATACCAAAAAACTCGGGATTTCGTCTATCCCATATTTTTGTAATACCGCCTGATTGCCATCGGCCTCCACTTTTAATACAGTGACTTTGCCTTTATAATCATTCGATAATTTATCGACCGTTGGCATCATCTTAAGGCATGGAGCACACCATTTAGCATAAAAATCTACGACCACAGCATTTTCTCCTTGAATTAGTTTTCCAAATACACTTAAATCCCAAGCATCATCATGCTTCACATTAGGAACTCCTTCCAAAGGCTTCATTTTTGTGGTCCACTTTAAATAACCCCCTTGAAGTTCAGTCACCTGAAATCCTTCTTTACGCATAATTTCTGCAGCTTGTGCAGACCGACCTCCAGACAGGCAGTATACAAAAACAGGTTTTTCTTTGGGTAAATCCTTAATTTTGTTGGCAAAATCGGGGGATCTGAAGTCGATATTCGTGGCCTTTGGCAAATGGCCTCCACCAAATTCACCGGCTGTCCTCACGTCTAATAAAAAAGCGTTAGAAGTTTCTAGTAATTTCTTTTCAAAAGATTCCACAGGAAGATTTTGGGCAAATCCCGTAAAATTGAGTGTCAAAAATATACCGACAAGATATAGTTTATAAAGCGAGTTAGATTTCATAAAAGGTTTATTTACAGATATTTAATATGTTTATTGGCGTAAATCAAAGGATTTTATCCAAAAAATGTGTTATTTTGCAACGCAATTTAACCAATTAATTTTAATCCATTTTTTCACAATAATAATTATACGATGAGTGCAATACAGTACGTTCACGCAAGACAAATTTTAGATTCACGAGGTAACCCAACAATCGAGGTTGATATCAAAACAGAAGATGGGGCATTTGGCCGTGCGGCAGTTCCATCAGGGGCTTCTACAGGAATCCACGAAGCCGTTGAACTTAGAGATGACGACAAATCAGTTTATGTTGGCAAAGGCGTTTTAAAAGCCGTAGAAAATGTAAACAAAGCAATAGCTGAGGAATTATGGGGAATGGAAGTATCTGAGCAAAACATGATTGATCAAATCATGATTGAGTTAGATGGCACACCCAACAAAGGTAAATTAGGTGCTAATGCCATTTTAGGAGTTTCAATGGCCGTTGCCAAAGCAGCAGCTCAAGAAGCGGGACTTTCTTTATATAGATATATTGGCGGGGTAAATGCAAACACATTGCCTGTGCCTATGATGAATATTTTAAATGGTGGTTCACACGCCGACAACTCAATTGATTTTCAAGAGTTCATGGTTATGCCTGTGAAAGCAGAAAGCTTTTCGCAAGCATTAAGAATGGGAACTGAAGTTTTTCATGCCTTGAAAGGAGTTTTGAAAAGCAAAGGTTATTCTACTAACGTAGGTGATGAAGGAGGCTTTGCTCCCAACATTAAGTCGAATGAAGAGGCGATCGAAATCGTTTTGCAATCGATCGAAAAAGCTGGATATAAGCCAGGGGAAGAAATTTTCATCGCAATGGATGCCGCTGCATCTGAGTTCTATGATGAGAAAACAGGATTATATACGTTCAAAAAATCGGACGGGAAGCAATTGAATTCCATGGAAATGGCTGCTTACTGGAAGACATGGGCAGACAAATATCCAATCATCTCGATAGAAGATGGTATGGCTGAGGACGATTGGGCAGGTTGGGCTGAGCAAACAAAATTAATCGGTTCAAAATGCCAATTAGTAGGTGATGATTTGTTCGTAACGAATGTTAAGCGTTTACAACAAGGAATTGAAAAAGGAGTAGCAAACGCTGTTTTGGTGAAAGTAAACCAAATTGGTTCTTTAACGGAGACGATCGACACAGTTAATTTAGCTAAACGCAATTCGTATAAAAATATCATGTCCCACCGTTCAGGAGAGACTGAAGATTCAACGATTGCAGATTTGGCTGTAGCTTTAAATACGGGTCAAATTAAAACGGGTTCTGCTTCTCGCTCAGATCGTATGGCAAAATACAATCAATTGTTGCGTATCGAAGAGGAATTAGGAGCCAATGCATATTTCCCAGGTTTAAATTTCTAATGCATATATGAATCTGATAAAAAAGCTTTTTTGGGGCAATTATCGATTTTACTCTATTTCTACGAGTGTATTATTTGTGTGGATGTTTTTTTTAGACACCAATGATTTGTCAGTTCAATACCGATTATGGGATGAATTAAGCAATATCAAATCTGAAAAGAACTACTACCAGAAAAAATTAAAGGAGCTTGAAAAAGAACGCCGACTGGTGATCGGAAACCCTGCTTTATTAGAAAAATATGCAAGAGAAAAGTACTTAATGAAAAAACCCAAAGAAGATATCTTCGTGGTGGTGGACGAAAATAATCAACCGATCGAACGATAATTTTTTATTCAGACTTATCATAAAAAAGCCCTTTCGTTGGAAAGGGCTTTTTTTATATCTTAATGTCTTTACTAGACAAACTTGCTTTTTCTGCTGGATTCCCTTTCCAAATACTCCAAGGTTCCGTTTTTTGTCGCGTTACATTCGCACCCATGGCCACTAAAGTTCCTTCCCCCAAAACTGATTTATCTCGAATCGTGGCATTGACACCAAAGAAACAATAATCCCCCACTTCACAGCGCCCTGAGAGTACTACGTGTGAGGTGAAAAATACGTGATTCCCGATTGTACCATGATGACCTATGTGATTCCCTGACCACAAAACACAATTATTGCCTATCGTCACATAAGGCTGGATTGTGTTGTCTTCTAAAATAAAACAGTTCTCACCAATCTTATCCGTAAGTACAGTAGCATGAGAACTAATGTAAGAAATATACGAATATCCTTTTTCTAAACCCTGTTCGTAAACCCTTGCCCGAACTTGGTTCATGTTTTTTTCCGTTAATGGCGCAAAGAATTTAAACTCCGCAGGAGGATACACTTGTTCAACCGTTTCAAAAGGAACTAGAGGCAAGCCATGAAACTGCTGCTCCTCTATAAACTCTTCCTCTACTGTAAAAGCAACCACCTCATGTTCACTATCATTTTGTAAATAATAGAGTGCCAATTCTGCAGTAAGCGTATTCCCAAATATGACAATTTTAGACATAATAAAGCTATTTAAAACAAGGCCACCCCTGTCATTTCCTTGGGTTGATCTACTCCCATTAATTTTAAGATCGTTGGCGACACATCCCCTAGTTTACCATCCGATAACGCAGGGTGAAAATCATTATCCACTAAAATACAAGGCACTAAATTAGTCGAATGCGCCGTATTGGGCGAACCATCTTCATTAATCATGACATCTGCATTTCCATGGTCAGCGATGATAATAAAAGAATATCCGTGCTTTAAGCCCACATTTACTACGGATTCTGCACAAGCATCTACGGTTTCCACTGCCTTGACTACCGCTTGAAAAACGCCTGTGTGGCCAACCATATCTGGGTTTGCAAAATTTAAACAAACAAAATCAACTTCCTCTTTTTCTAATTCAGGTACTAACGCATCTCTTAATTCTGCCGCCGACATTTCCGGTTGCAAATCATAAGTAGCCACTTTAGGAGAATTACGCATCAAATTCGTTTGTCCAATAAATGGATTTTCCCTTCCTCCAGAAAAGAAAAAAGTTACGTGTGGGTATTTTTCCGTTTCAGCGATGCGAATTTGTTTTTTACCGGCCCCCTCTAAAACCTCCCCCATCGTCATCGGTAAATTAGAATCATTAAATATCACATGAACTCCTGTGAATTCTTTGTCATATTCCGTCATCGTCAAATAATACAAATCCAAGGGTTTCATTCCCTGTTCAGGAAATTCTTTTTGGGTCAAAGCCTGTGTGATTTCTCTGCCGCGATCAGTCCTAAAATTGAAACAAATGACTACATCCCCTGATTCAATATTTCCTTTTGGAGTGCCATCAGCATTCGTCATGATGATGGGCTTAATAAACTCATCCGTCACACCATCTGCATAACTTTTAGCGATAGAGGCTAAAACATCTTGGCTCGCATCACCGGTTCCGTGAACCATCGCGTTATAAGCAAGGGCTACTCGCTCCCAGCGATTATCGCGGTCCATCGCAAAATAACGCCCTGTGACGGTGGCAATTTGCGTATTGGTTTTTAGAGTATGTTGGTATAAGTCGGTCAGAAAATTTAAGCCCGATTTAGGATCCGTATCGCGACCGTCTGTAAATGCGTGAACAAAGACCTTTTTTAAACCCGCCTCCGAAGCGGTGGTCAACAACGATTTCAAATGCTCGATGTGGGCGTGAACGCCACCATCAGATACGAGGCCAATAAAATGAACTGATTTGTTATTTTGAGCAGCATAATCAAAGGCCTTGGCTAGTTCTACTTCCTGGCCTAAGGTATTTTCTTTAACTGCTTTATTGATTCTAACTAAGTTTTGATAGACCACTCGGCCAGCGCCTAAATTCATGTGACCTACTTCTGAATTCCCCATTTGGCCTTCCGGCAAACCCACGGCCAAACCAGATGCCTCTAATTTTGCATGTGGATATTTTTGGTAAAGTGAGTCGATAAAAGGTGTTTTGGCCGCGTCGATGGCGGAAACTTTTGGGTTGGTCGCTATGCCCCAACCATCTAAAATCATTAATACTACTTTTTTATTCACAGAAATTTTGCTTACAATTTTATAAAATTAACCAAAATACAGATAAATGTCTATTGACGATCGCTCATTTGTTGGGACAATGCCAAAATATCTTTTACCTCAATAATATTTTTATCATGGCCAAAAACCGCACACTCAATCATTGCCTTCCCTAATTCCGATAACCTAGATGTGTGGTTGGGTATGACTACTTTGAAAAATGGATAAATCCAATCAATGTATTTATAATAGGGTAGTGTATTTTTCATCCCAGCAGTCGGTTGTAGGTACCCCGGTCTAAATGCATACGTATTTTTAAAGCCTAATTTAGCCAAGTCATTTTCCGTTTTTCCCTTAACACGCGCCCACATGACTGATCCTTTTTCTGTGGAATCCGTTGCGGAACCTGATATATAAGAAAAGGTCATGTTGGGATTCGATTTAGCCAAAATGCTGGCAAAGCCAATCGTCAAGGTATGTGTTTTCAACGTAAATTCCTCTTCTTTCATGCCAATCGACGATACCCCTAGGCAAAATAAACAGGCATCATACTCCCGAACCAGATCATTCAATCCCTCGGGTTTATAAAAATCAAGCAATTGGAATTCTTTCAATTTTGGATGAATGTAACCCGTAGGCTTACGTCCGATCACTAAAACCTCCTCGATGAATGGCGAGTTAAGTGCTTCATGCAGGACCCCCTCGCCCACCATTCCCGTAGCGCCGGTAATTATAATTTTGATTTTAACTTTTTCCATAGTAGAATTGAATATATTTTAATTAAAAAACTTCCAAAAAATGACTGATCGACGTACATTTATTCAACAATCTGGGCTGATGGCCGCGGGATTGTCAAATGGCTTAAACGCTCCTGCCTCTATGACCTTTATACATCACGTACTTTTTTGGGCCAAAAACCCTGAAAATCAATCCGAAAAAGATCAATTATTCAAGGCCCTAAAATCCCTAGGCAAATTACCTATGATTCAATCTGCTCATGTGGGAAAGCCTATCGTTACAGACTTTGACAAACCCGTTACAGAAGCAAGTTATACCTTTTCTGTGGTGTTAATTTTTGATAACGCTGAAAAAGAAAAGGAATATCTATATCATCCGTTGCATAAAAAATTCATAGATGACAACAAGCATTTGTGGGGAAAAGTTCAAGTCATTGACTCCCAAATGATTTAAATGCTATTTTTATTATTTACATCCATGCTCATTAAATTTTCAACGAAATTTAGTGAGCATGTTTTTTTGCTAAATAAAACATTCCGGCGCCTGATAAAATTAAAAGGGCGAGGCTAACAAAGTCTTGCCAATGAGCGCTTTGCGGATTATTCCATAAATATTCAATCGATTTTACCTGCATGCCCGTCCAAACGGCCAACAAAGTTCTGGGTAGCATCCCCAAGGTCCCTGCAATAAAAAATTTCTGAGCACTTACGCCCAAAAATGCCATGATGGCGTTCGTAATGGCAAAGGGAAATACGGGGGATAGTCGGGCTAAAAATACCCAAGAAAATGAATTCGACTGAACATGGTCTAAAAATGAAGCTGATTTAAATTTTGATTTAATGAAAGTCAAAATGGCCTCTCCTTTAAATAATTTAGCCACAAAAAAACCAAGCAATGAAGCCAAAGAATATGCGATGATTAGAGGTATTATGCCGTTTAATCCCCAAATATACCCAGTAAACAAAGCAAAAAAAGTCGTTGGGCTAAAAGCAAGACCCATAATAAAAATGGCTAAACACCAAAAAACAAGCAAGTCAAGGCCCTCTAAAGATTGAAAAAAATCAGGATTAGAAATGGCATAATAACCCAAGACGCTGCTTGAAAGTAAAGGCAATGCCCCCATCCAAACAAGGTATAAAAATTCAATAATCATTTTGCGACTAAATGCCATAGGCTTGGGTTGGGCCAACAAAGATACATCAGTTTTCATAATGCAAGCCCTTTTCCCTACCTTTGCAACGCGTTTTGCGCATTAATTTTTCCATATGAACATTGCTATTATTAAATATAATGCGGGTAATGTGGCTTCGGTCATGTATGCTTTAGATAGAATCGGGGCAAAATATACATGGACTGATGATGAAAAAGTAATTCAATCTGCGGATAAAGTGATCTTTCCTGGTGTGGGTGAAGCGAGTACGGCCATGGCCTATTTAAAGGAGAAGAAATTAGATCAATTAATTCCCACGCTTAAACAACCGGTATTAGCGACCTGCATTGGGATGCAATTATTATGCAAACATTCGGAGGAAAATGACACGGATTGTATGGGCGTTTTTGATGTAAATATTACTCGTTTTCAATCGAATGACTTAAAAATTCCTCACGTAGGCTGGAATTCCATCCAAGCCCGTGGGGAAAACGATCTCATGAAAGGTTTGAATCAAACAGAATTTGTCTATTTCGTTCACTCATTTTACGCGCCTGTTTATCAGGATACCTCAGCTACCTGTGATTATGTACAGCCTTTTTCAGCGATGTTGCAAAAGGATAATTTTTTTGCGGCACAATTTCATGCTGAAATCAGTGGAAAAGTAGGCCAAAAAATCATCCAAAACTTTTTAGATTTATAATCAATTATGTTCCAAATCATTCCAGCCATAGATTTAATTGAAGGCCAATGCGTCCGTTTAACGCAGGGTGATTATGCGCAAAAAAAAGTGTACTCATCGGATCCTTTGGAAGTAGCCAAGGCCTTTGAGGGCGCGGGAATTAAACGGTTGCACTTAGTAGATTTGGATGGGGCGAAGGCAAAAAAAATAGTTAATATCCATGTTCTCGAGCGGATTGCCCAAGGAACTTCGTTGCATATCGATTTTGGTGGTGGCGTTCAATCCGATGAAATGATCGACTTAGCCTTTTCGGCGGGAGCCGCTCAAATAACGGCTGGAAGTATTGCGGTTAAAAATCCAGCTTTAGTCATAGGCTGGTTCCAAAAATATGGAGCGGACAAAATCATTGTAGGCGCAGATGCTCATCAAGAGCAAATCGCTGTTTCGGGTTGGCAAGAAAATTCCAATATTTCCATATTTGATTTCTTGGCCGATTATGAAAAAGCCGGTGCACGTTACATTATTTCTACGGATGTAGCCAAAGATGGATTATTGCAAGGCCCTAGCTTTGAATTATATGAAAAAATACAAGCTCAGAATCCTAGTTTACACATCATCGCCAGCGGTGGGGTAGCGAGCATGGACGATTTAAATCAATTAAAAGAAATGAATCTTTTTGGCGTCATTGTGGGAAAGGCTTTTTATGAGGGCAGGATCACCTTGGATGAATTGGCTTCATTTTCAAATAACTCGTTATGTTAACAAAAAGAATCATCCCCTGTCTTGATATTAAAGAAGGTAGAACCGTGAAGGGGACTAATTTTGTCGCCTTGCGTGATGCTGGTGATCCCGTAGAATTAGGTGCATTTTATGCGGAAAACTGGGCAGATGAGTTGGTTTTTTTAGATATCACGGCGACGATTGACAATCGAAAAACACTGGTAGAATTAGTGAAGCAGGTAGCCCGACAAGTGAACATTCCGTTTACCGTAGGCGGCGGAATAGGATCCATTGAGGACGTGTCGGCCTTATTAAATGCAGGAGCGGATAAAGTTTCGATTAATTCCTCAGCGGTTCGCCGACCAGGATTAATTGACGAGTTAGCGTTACAATTTGGTTCTCAATGCATTATTGTGGCGATAGATACTCGGTTTGTGGATGGGGTCGATTGGGTGCACACCCACGGAGGAAGAAATATAACACCCATCAAAACCATTGAATGGGCGAAGGAGGTCGAGCAAAGAGGTGCAGGAGAAATTCTATTAACCTCCATGGATACGGATGGAACAAAAGCGGGTTTTGCCAATCAATTGACCGCGGAAATATCTTCAAACGCATCCATTCCCATCATCGCCTCGGGTGGCGCGGGAACGATGGAAGATTTTTACGACGTATTTACGTTGGGAAAAGCGGATGCAGGATTAGCTGCCAGCATCTTTCACTTTAAAGAGATTGAAATTAATGCCTTAAAGAATTATTTGGCCAAAAAAGGAATTCCCATGCGGATTTAATAAATTCACAGATTATTAACGTTATGAACCAACAACCTGATTTTTCTAAGGGCCTAATTCCAGCCATCATTCAAGATGCCAAAACACAAAAAGTGTTGATGCTAGGCTACATGAATGAAGAGGCTTATCTAAAAACGATCGCAGAAAAAAGGGTGACTTTTTTTTCCCGATCAAAAAATCGCTTGTGGACCAAGGGGGAAACCTCTGAAAATTATTTAGAGGTTGTCAATCTCCTAGTAGATTGTGACCAAGACACGATTTTAATTCAAGCAAATCCGGAGGGGCCGACTTGCCACACGGGAGCAGATACTTGTTTCAACGAGTCCAATCAAGATAATGCGGCATGGTTAGATTACCTAAAGCATGTCATTCGGTCTAGGAAAAATGAGACCGCTGAGAAATCATATACTGCGTCCTTGTTCCAAAAGGGTACACATAAAATTGCTCAAAAAGTGGGAGAAGAGGCTGTTGAATTAGTGATAGAAGCCTTAATGAAGAATGACGATTTGTTCAAAGGAGAGGCCGCTGACTTACTATTTCACCTATTGGTCTTATTGGAAGACCGAGGCATCGGATTGGAAGAAGTCGTAAAATTGCTACAAGAAAGACATCAAAAATAATATGATCGGATTTGTTATACGCTACATCGTTATCGCCATCGTGGTCATGGTCATCCCAAGATATCTCAAGGGGATTACGGTGGATGGATTTACGGTAGCGCTTTGGGTGGCCTTGGCGATGGGATTTTTGAATTCTTTTGTTAAGCCCGTTCTTAAAATAATCAGTTTCCCAATCACTTTTATCACCTTAGGTTTGTTCTCCTTAGTCATCAATGTGGGACTTGTGTACTTAGTCGCGCATTACATCACGGGGTTTCATGTGACAGGATTTATTGCTCCGCTCATTTTCAGTTTTATCCTTGGAATCACAAATAGCCTTGTTGGCCTATTCACGAAATAGCCTCCAATCAATCCGGCAAACCATTTTGAAAGGTGATTTCAGTCGCTAAGCCAATCGCTGAGAATCGAAAAGCCATGGTTTTTGCTTGAGAAGGATTGGTGATTTTAGCACAATGTTCACCCCCTTCCAGAAAATAAATATAATATTCTTGGTTTCGATCGGCCAATTGCTGAATGTCTGGTTTGCCCAAAATCTCCTCCACATCATTTGAACTGACACCTTTCCAAGTCATTTTATTTGACTTTAACCAAGCAATTTGTTGTACCCGATCGCCTTTACAAGCGCCACGATCATTTTTAAATAATGCCACATCTAGGCCATTTAATTCCGGTTTATGGGTACAAGAGACCAGTAAAAAAATAATAAAAAGAGAGAGGAATGCAGCTTTCATAAATATTTTGTAGAACACAAAAGTAAAGAATTGTACGTAAATTGGGTCATTATTTCGATTTTATGAACATTCTAATTTGCCCAGATAAGTTTAAAGATTCTCTTACGGCCCAACAAGTTTGTGAGGCTTTGGAAATTGGCATAAAAAAGCGAAGACCCAAATCCGTTATTCAGTTGATGCCCTTAGCAGATGGAGGAGAAGGCACATTAGAAGTCATCAAAACCATTCATGGAGGCGAATGGATTCAAAAAAAGGTAAATGATCCTTTGTTTAGACCCATTGAGGCCAATTACCTTTGGCTGGCTGACCAAAAAATAGCCTACATCGAAATGTCAAGAGCCTCTGGCATAGAACTTTTAAAAATCAAAGAAAGAAATCCGTATTTAACTAGCACGTTTGGAACGGGAGAACTCATTCTGGACGCCATCGAAAAAGGAGCCATTGAAATCATTTTAACGATAGGAGGATCCGCCACAAATGATGCGGGAATCGGAATGGCAGCTGCTTTAGGATTCAAATTTTTAAATAAAGACCTAGAAGAACTAAAGGCGATCGGCGAAAGTTTACCTCTCATCCACTCAATTGTTCCAAGCCCATTCATACAAAAAATCCAAAGCGTAAAGTTTAAAGTAATCACCGACGTGCAAAATCCATTAGCCGGAAAAGAAGGAGCCGCTCATGTATTTGCCAAACAAAAAGGAGCCAATGCGGAAATGATTAAATATTTAGACAAAGGTCTAATTAATATGCAGAAACTAATTGGCAAAACAGAAAAAGGAAACATTGGCGAGATGAAAGGGGCTGGTGCTGCTGGCGGTTTGGGTGCGGGAGCCATCTATTTCCTACAAGCTGAAATCGCGATGGGAGCGGAATGGTTATTAACTAAAATTCATTTTGATCGAGCTGTAAAAAAGGCTGATTACGTCATTACAGGAGAAGGAAAAATAGATGGACAAACTTGGGGAGGCAAATTGATTTCACAAGTAATTGCCCGGTGCGACAAACAATTCAAACAAGCCATTCTCGTTTGTGGAGTTTTTGAGGATCCGGAAAAATTGCCGATATTTTTTGATTCGAAGGAAGTTTACTCAGTTTTATCTAAAGCTAAAAATCCGAAAGATTCCATGGCAAATGCAGCCATTTATTTAGAACAATTGGGAGAAGAAATAGCCTTAAAATATCTATAAAGCGGCTAATTTTCGACCCGCTTCTTCCAGCATGGCATCATCTTTGGCAAAACAAAATCGTAATATCTTATCCTCAGGAGGGGTTTCATAAAAAACGGAAACGGGGATGGAAGCTACTTTTAATTCTTTGGTATAACGGTCGGCCAGGTCAACATCCTTTTCATCAGATATCTCACTATAATCTAAACATTGAAAAAAGCTTCCGTGACTTGGTAAAATTTTCCAACGAGAATTCACGAAAAAACTAGCAAATAAATCGCGCTTTTTTTGATAAAAAGAACTTAATGGAAGGTAATTATTGGGATCTTTTAAGTATTCCGCTAACGCATATTGCAAAGGAGTGGCACTCGAAAAAGTAACCCACTGGTGCAATTTTCGAAACTCAGCCGTTAGAAAGGGAGGGGCTAGGCAATAGCCCATTTTCCAACCCGTTACATGAAAAGTTTTACCAAAAGAACCACAAACAAAACTTCTTTTTCTTAATTCAGGATGTAGCAAAACACTGGCATGCAAAGCACTATCAAAAACAATATGCTCATATACTTCATCTGAAACAATTAAAATTTGGGTCCCTTTAATGACATTGGCAAAAGCATCTAAATCCGATGAATCCCAAATAGCACCTGTCGGATTATGAGGCGAATTAACCATAATGGCCTTCGTTTTAGGCGTAATATGGCGCGCTAATTCATCCCAATCGATCCTATACCCATTAGATGCCTTTAAAGAAATATGAATAGGAATTCCACGAGCTAATCGGACAATGGGATCATACGCATCATAGGAAGGATCAAACATGATTACCTCATCGCCTGGAAAAACACAGCAATGGATCGATGCAAAAATAGCCTCCGTAGCCCCAGAGACGACAGTCACTTCTGTATTAGCGTCGAGCGAAATACCATAAAATGATTCCGTTTTAGCCGCA
>Ga0214919_10000505_pt1 | contig 66502 bp, 65 predicted proteins | sample LL1503_MetaG_FD_177994 | JGI IMG/M metagenome (GOLD analysis project Ga0214919, IMG submission 177994) | Freshwater microbial communities from Lake Lanier, Atlanta, Georgia, United States - LL-1503 | ecosystem: Environmental > Aquatic > Freshwater > Lake | place: USA: Georgia | collected... | reverse complement strand
ATTGACGGAACATTTTATATACTAACAGATTATATTTATCTTTGTGTTGACATAAATATTTATAAAGTATCCGGATTTATTTGTGTCAACAACATTTCTTTAAAAAACCCATAAATATTAATTAAATTATAAAGTCTTTGGAATTATATTTATTTGTGTCAACAACAATTCTTTAAAAAACCTATAATATTAATTAATTTATAAAGTATCCGGATTTCTATTTATTTGTGTCAACAACAATTCTTTAAAAAACCCATAAATATTAATTAAATTATAAAGTATCCGGATTCCCAATAATTTGTGTTGACACGAAATGATAAATTATTTATTTAGTTTGTGTATTATTAGAATAAATAAAGGTGCGGAACAATTACACCATTTAAATATGAGAGGTTTAATAACTTTATTTAAGTATTTGAAAAAATAGGGTATAATTCAAAAAAGTGAATTGTTTTTATACGTTAATCCAATTGTAAAAACAAGAACTATCAAAAATGAACACAACACTCAACGAAATTTACGCACTAATATCGATACTATTAATAGTTATCATTTTATTATTTGGATTGGGGTTATGGTTGGCAAGTAAAGCCGCAAATACCATATTTACAACTTTAAATAATAAAATAAACACCCTTGAAAATATAACATTCGAAAGGTTAACGTTAATTGAAGAACAAACCAAAAAAATTAATGAAATGGATGAAACCATTCTCTCATTAATTGAGCAGAACAAGTTATTTGATAAAATTCATTACAATATTGTATATGATATTAATAATATTGAAAAAACCATAACAACTTTTTTAGATGACACCTCAAACCAAATTAAAAAACTTAAAAATAAGATTGTTTCGAGTAATAAACAAATTAAAAATACTCATGCCACCTCTATTTTGGAAGAACAAACCAAAATAGACGAACTTAAAAACCAAATCATAGAATTGTCAACAAATATATCTTTAACAAATGATAAAATAACTAATGTTGAAAATACAATGGTTACGAATGAAGAACTTGATGACACCTTTAATACTCTTACAAGATATCTTGCTGAGAAAGGTCCTTTATGTGAACAACATACAGTATCGAAAGCAGATTTTGGGTGCTGGGATGGCACCAATATTCCCAGACTACAACTTAGGACATATACTCTTCAGGCATATTTAATAAGATATAATAAAGAATTTTATAAAAAGGAAATCAAAAATCCACGAGATAACGCACTTATATATAAAGTTGAATATAATCAGGATGGAAGATTTATTATTGGTATTAATGAGGGTAGTTATTATTCGTGTACTTCAACAGGAGAACCTAATATAAATATTGGTGTAATGGAGGGCAAAGTTATAAAATTCGGGACTGTTTTAGACCGCGAAATTTAAATAATAATTAGAGTAAGATTTGTAATTAAATAAAAAAAGTAAGGTCTATTTGGACCAATACCTTTTTTTATCGCGATTAATCTTGAAATATTTGTTATATTTTATAAAGTTTCGCATTGTCAACAACATTTTTTTATACCTTTAAATTTTAAAGCGCTTTTTATATTTATCATAAAATAATTATTGTTTATAAAAGTAAATATTAAAACTACAACCCACCAACTTATTGCGACCAATTGCGTTACTACGACCCAACCACTCATCGCGAATGATTGGGTCATTGCCATTAAACTGCCTGAAATAATTCCGGTGCCTTGCATCGTTGCGAATAAACCACCAGCAATTGGTCCAATACTAGAAAGACCAATTAACCAAAAAAAATATGGTAAAAATAACATAATACTGCTAACTACTGATATAAAACCCCATTTAATAATTTTTCCAATAATAAACATATATTATGTAATTTACACCACCACCTTTAAATAAATATGTAATATAATAAAATCGGCGTTTGAAATGTTACCACGTGTAAAACCTATAATATTAATTAATTTATAAATTACATATTATATTATTCCATTTAGCATAACACGCATCACGAGTTAAATATAATTTACTAAATTGAAACGCATTTTCAGCAATTATTAATGCTTTATCATAATTTTCTAAGCACCATTTAGTTTTTTCAATCAAATCAGATAAGTCTCTTTTTACAGGAATATAATGTTCCCATTCTTTTAAAAATTCAAAGAAAAATTCTTTATGTGGTCTATCTACAAGTAATAACGGTCTATGTGACCAAAATAAATGTTTAAGTCGTCCAGAATATCCGTTTCCTTCAATATCAATTAAAATAGAATATTTTGTAACTAGTTCAGGTGTGGATATATATTTACTACTTTTTAAAAGTTTAGTTCCGGAGTTTATCCAATACATATCAAAAATATCAAATAAGTTTTTATTATTATTACCGATTTCTAGTAATTTTTTTCTCATAATATTTGTATTTGTATTTCCTATCCAACCAACTTTATTTATTTCATAGTTATTTAATCCGGCATTATCAATTTCTTTAACAAATTTTTCATAGTCATTTATACCAACTTGTGGCCAAGAATGAAAGTTAAAATCAGGGACTAAATTATTGTAATTATTTTGTTTGCTATAAGTATAATCATTATTATTATGTTCATAGTCTTCTGTATGAATCATAATTTTATTAAAATCATTCCAATTATATTTTTCATCTGCTTGTTGAATACACCAGCATGTTGAAGGATTACGTGTTTCATAACCGCCTAAATCCTTAAAAATTAATTTCCTATTAATTTTTGCAACATAAAATCCTGCCATAATATAAATTACATTATATATGTATTATATCATTTAAACGAATATTAAATTCGATGTTTACACCATTAAATATTTAAAATGGTGTAAAAATCCACTATACATTCAATAGCTTTAAAATATCACCATTTGTGTAATGGTGTATTAAAAAACTGATTAACCCAATTAAAACATCCACCAATAAATACCTCCAAGATTGTTTGTTACCTATAATAGCATTGTAAGCAAATAAAAAATATAAAATAGAATGTATAGGTCTTAAATTATTCCACCATATTTTCTCTCCAAATACTTCCGCACCCGTTTTTCTGGTTCCTGTTAAATATATATAAATAAACCCTATAGCAGGAAGTAAAGCCAAATAACCCAAAAATTTTAAATATTTCACATTTATGTATCTAGCAATAATAACAAATAGAGAACGAATACCAATGCAACCAAATAAAAACAACAAAAATCTTTGTTGTAAATGATTCATTATATATTATAAAATATAAATTAATTTATAAATCTATGGATTTATATTTATTTGTGTTGACACAAATTATTGTATTTTTGTGTCAACAACATTTCTTTAAAAAAACTATAAATAATAATTAATTTATAAATCTATGGATTCTCAATAATTTGTGTCAACAACATTTCTTTAAAAAACCTATAGATATTAAATAATTTATAAAGTCTATGGATTCCCCATAATTTGTGTCAACAACATTTCTTTAAAAAACCTATAGATATTAATTAATTTATAAAGTATCCGGATTCCCCATAATTTGTGTTGACACAAACTCTTTCCGGTCGGTTTAATTATAGTCATCGTAATCATCATTACCGTTTTCATATCCATCATAATCGCCATCATTATAGTCTTCTGTCATACGAGACATATCATAATTTTCGCGGTCAATCTCGTCATCGATTTCTTGCTGTTCCATTAAATCATCCACATAAATATCCATATTTCCATCATTTACGTTTTTGTTTTTCCCCAACATATTTTCAAGTTTCTGTTTTTTATTATTTTGTTGTTTATCCATCTCAATTTCCTCATCATAATATTCGCCAACATATTTGGTTAACCCCTTTTGTAACCCTTTATTCCAAACACCAAGTTTATTTATTTTAAGAATCGTATCTGCTTCGCGTTCTTCATCATTCAACTCTTTTAATCTATCTGTAAACGTATCCTTTTCCTTTTCTTTTAATTTAAATATTTTATCCATTATTAATTCGTATGATGTGTCGACATCCGATTTATGGTCGCTCATAATCTGAATATACGTTGATAACAAATCGGCAACCTTTTGTTTGAGTTGTTTTTGATTTCCTTGGATTACATTAATGTTGGTTTCAATAGAATTTATATCTAAATTATATACTGCTGAATTCATGACGGAATATGTATTTTCCACAGTATACACGTCATCTACATTATTTCTAGTGGTTTTTTCTCTTACAATCATTTTTGTATCTTGTGACAATTCAATATAATTCATACAAACCTTTAAAAATAAGTGTTCGAATAAAAATTTACTGGTTCGTTCATTAAATATGGTCTGTAAGTTTGTAGAAGAAAAACTCTGTAATTCCTGCGATAATTTTAATATATTTAGTGTTGTTTTTTGAATAGTTTGTAATACATTTAATAAGATAGGGTCCTCGTGGTATTTTATCAATTTTTCAGAATATTCTTTAATTACCTTTTGTATATCGCTATAATGTCTCGAAGATAACACTTTAGCAAAAGGCCAATTTGGTGTCATTATATGTGATGTTTTATTCAAGATCATATTCGGAAATGTAACACTTAGATTTTGGATATAAGTTTTAAAAAATTGGACTATATTGTATAACGTATCATTTGAAATCTTGGTTGCGTTATCCGTTATTTCGTTATATCCTTCCCAATCATTTAATGTATTTATAAATTTAGTTATTAAACTCATATTTTTCTTTGTAAGGTTTGCGTTTTTGGAAATGTATTCAATCACTTTAATTTTGATACTATTATTTTGTTTAATTAAATAATTATTAATATTTCTAGTTTGGACATTATCTTCGTTATTTTTATTAATAAGATTGTGAATTAATTTTTGTAATTCGGGTTCAATTACTTCTTCGTTTTCGGTATTAAACGCGGTTAACAAATCATTTAATCTGCTGAATTCTGGAATGTTTCGGGTTGTTATTTCGACATTAATCACATTTTGTCTACTAATTAATTGTAATAATCTTAAAAAATTCTCGGTTGAATATGTTTTACCGTCTTGTTTTAATTTACGAATGATTTCAATATTAGAATCTCCAACATTAATATACTCCGGTTTTACATTACATAAAGGCAATAATAATTTATTAATTGGAACGGGTGTTTTAAAATGACAATATAAAATAAATGCTGTATAAATAGTTTGTTCGCTAAAATTTGTTGAAACCTTTGGATATACATTTTTGGTATTTATTTTATTTGAAAATAAAAGACCATTTGATAACTGATAAATTTCATTTAATACATTTGTAAGTTCCTCAACATTACCATTAAAAATCGAAATATCGGCATTTTTGCTTTTAAAATATTCGATGGTAGTCATTTTAGTATTTTCATTACAACATGCGTTTTCAACATAAGGTCTATTGTCAGATGTTAATAATAATAATTTTTCACTATTAATGACTTGTTGTATTTTTTCTTGTATTGCGAGTGAAAATTTAATAATTTTACTTTCGATGATAAGCGTTTTTTCTCCTTTATTAAATGACGCTTTTTTATAATCAAACAACGATTTTTTAAATTCGGTGGTGATATTTGCCAAGTTTTTAATTTTGATTTCAACTAATGGTGGTAAGAATTGTTTCCAATTTGTAATTTTATATTCATCACTAATTACCGTTTCTTGATTTTTTAAAAGGTATTCTGTTTTTTCGTTAAATTTACGAACGATATCTGTAAGTGGCAAAAGATAATTATCAATAGCAATTTTTATTAAATTCGCGATTGCGGTTTCTTTTTTTCTTTCAAGAACATTCCATGGTTTTTTCTTTGATTTTAATTTATATAAAACACATGCTAAATAATTCACGCTTTGTAAATCTCCTGCTCCTTCAAATGGATACCCCTCAAATGATTTTACACATCCTGGGTATGTTTTCCTGGTTTTAACTGGTGGTATACTCGTTTGAACGCATATTAAAAACAACCCGGCAGTGGTGTATAACATTATAGTATTATACAATTCTTTATATGATGGTATTGGTTTTCCTTTATTCATCGCGTCGTTAAAATCCTTGGTATAAGCTTCTTCACTAGTTATTTTTTCTTTAATTACATTCGAAACCACATTTATTATATATTCTGTTTGTGTATCAATATTAACACCCATCACAAATGACAATTCATTTATAATATTATAAATAAGTGTGAATTCCGGACTATCGAAAATTTTTAAATTCTTATTTGATAGAGTAAGTGTATCTCCTACCGATTGCTGTAAAACATCCCTCGATTTAACAAGAAACCCACTATCAGAATATTCTTCTTCAACCTCAAAATCAATTCGGGTTATAACATACCCGCTATGTTTATCGACCCATGAGTCGCCATCATCGCTTCTAGCGCCGATATCTTTGATTATCAATTGAAGAGTGTTATTATATGAATCTGCCGATTGAAAAAATGCCGTTGCTAATTTAAATAAAAATAAAGGCAATAATTTAACGTTTGTGTTGACACAATATAACCAATGTTCGCTTTCTGGTTCAACAGTTGGGTCTTCATCAATATTAACATACGGTTGTCTTGTAAACGAAGCAACGAATTTAAGAATATAAGTTTGTTTTTGTGTGAAGTCAGGTTGCTTTAATATAAGGTCTCTTAATTTAAAATATGGTGAAATTATAGAAGACTCGTCTATCGGGGTTGTGTTATCGGTTCCAATGTTATATTTTTGTTCGTTATATTTTAACATTTCAAAGTAGTGTAATTTGCTCAAAACCGGATTTATGTTTAAGTAATAATCAAACATTTTACGAATAGCAGTTTCAAATTCAACTTTAGAAATTTCGTATTTTTCGTCGAATTCGTTCAAAATATTTGTCAATATTTTTTTTTGTATTTTTTGACCGGATGTTTTTAAACTTTCACATTTGTCGTCGATTTTATCTGATGAACTAACACACCCAATTTGTAAATTACATAATATATTTTGGTTATCGCTAATTATATTATTATCGACAGAATCGTCCAATATCCATTTGTTATTTTTACGAACATAATACGCCATTTTAAATTGAGTTTCTGGATTTAGAGGCACATAATTTAACACGGCATAGGTTCCGTCTAATACCCGTTTATAACCATTAATTAAAGTATCTGCCAAATATTCAGATTCAGTTTCGTTTAATTTAAGGGTTGTTTTAAGTTTTTCAATTAAAAACCCCATAAATATTTCAGGAGGCATATTTACAATTTCCTTTTCATAATTATCCAAAATACCGTAATTTGTAGTATCGTATTGTTTATCAAAATAAATATCTGTATCATTATCATTTTCCAAATCGGATAAATCAAAATATTGTTTTGCGATAATATAATTTTTGCATTTATCGGAGTTATTTTCAGTTGATGTTTTTTTATCTAATTCAGACTCTAAAATATTGTTAATACTTGTAGGAAAAATAAGAGATAACGTATCAAGCGTTATTGCTGTATTATACAAATTTCCAAAATCGGTAAATACCATTTTTTTTAATAATTCGGAATTTGTGAATACGTTTCCATATTTATCTGTAAAATCGTAGGTTTCAAATACCACGTCACTTAAATTGTCTTTTGTGCTTAATATATTAATTAATGGTAAAACCCTATTTTTTATTTTAAACCTTTCATTTATTCTTTTAAATTCTTGTAAGACCTTGCTTTTTTCAATTAATGTTTTATTATATTCTGTGATTTGTTCATTAATAAAATCGGTAATTTGTTTATACTGGTTATATGTTAAATCATCAGAATAAATTAAAAAGGGTTCTAAATAACTTACCACATCAACAATGGAAAGTTTACCTATTATATATTTTTTCATTAAATTAAATAAAACCCTGGTTTTAGGTATAATGGTATCAATAAATTTCGTATAATTCGATTTAATTTCTTTTTCGGGTAAATTTAAAACAAAATTTTTGATATTATTCACGAAATTGTTTTCATTAAAATCGAGTTCTTGGTCTAAATTGTCAACTATAATATTGTTGACACTAAACTTATTTTGTTTAAATAACTGCCAATAATTTAAAAAATTAATATTTAAATTGGATTTATCCAACAATGACGTATTTGGAAGGTTAACTCTTGAGAATCGTATTGTAGGTTCTGGCAAAGTAACAAATGATGTGATTTGTAATATATCCGGATTTGTAAGGTTTTCACGCGTAGTTATCATTCGATTTCCAGTAAGACTAAACGCATTTAATTTTTGAAGACCTGTGTTGTATTTTGTAAACAACGGGTGGGTTTCTTTGTCATTAATATCATATACAATAACATTAATGTCGGATTCAACCGATTTTTCATGAATTATGCCATACTTGGATTCAGACTCCACAGAATTAAAAGGGGTAAAGTGTGGATTTAGTTCAGTAAATAAAGTGGAATATCTATCATCTGTGTTTTGTGAATTATTTTTATAATTTGTAAATATATTGTGTATATCCTCCAAGTCCTGAGATAAATCAATATATTCAACTGTATTGTATTCGTTTTCTGTTGACTCGTTTTCAATGTATAGTTTTTTAACATTTTTTACATTAGGTAAAATCCAATATAAATTTTGGTTAAATTTTTCAAAATACTTGGTTAATGGTTTCCATTTGGATTCTTTAAAATATGGATTTAAAACATTTCCGTATTCATCGAAAATTGAAAATATAGTTCTCAGTTGTTTATACCTTTCAATAGTTGTGTGTATATTATTTAATACAACATTAGTTCTCTTAAAAGTTGGAATTGTAGACAATAAATCATCTAATAAATCATTTGATTGTGTTTCAATACTATACCGTTCTCTATTTGCGTCGACATCAATTAATTGAACTATTGGTCCATATTCCTCCCTTCCAAATTCAACTTGGTTTGGATTTATTATAAATTCTCGAAACTGTGTTTTGACATTTATTGTATCTTGAGGTAACCCTGGTTCGTATTGTTCTTCGGCGTCTGGATTTGCGTCTGGGTTTGCTTCTTGTTCTACGACATCCGGTTCTTCTATTGGTTTTATTATTTTATCTCTAATTTCAATTAGTTCAATAGGTAGATTTAATGGAATACCCTTGTAATCAAAATTTAAATAAATGATATCATTACTTGGATACGTTTTTATTTCAATCATATCACCTTCAAGATTTGTAATCTCGCCAGTTATTACCATAGGAACATCTCCTCCAAAATATACATTTACCCAAGTATTTGGTAATAAATTGTGTTGTTTAGCATATCCGGGTTCATCGTTACGACTTAATAACGAGATAGTTGAAATCGTAGAGTTATCTATTGTTTTGTTTTCATTTAGGTTTAACTCATAGACTGATAAATCGTCGACATTAATTAATTTTATTTTTGAATTATCGATATAATCAATAAAAAAGGTATTCCCGTTAAGTTTTTCATTTGAATTATCTGTAATTAATATAATATCTCCCAGTTGTAATCCGAAACTTTTAGAAGCATAGTTGTTATTATTTTGAATAGTTTCTTCCATTTGTTTCTATATTTATTATAGAAATTTTTATGCTTAAGATAAAGTATAATTAATACATATTTAAAGATTTCATAATAATAATTATTTATAATGGATACAAATAATTATTTTGATTTGAAAAGAATACCTGGTTTAATTGAATTAATAAACAATCCAAATGAACAAGAGAATATATCCCTAAAATTGAATAAACAGAAATATAATGATTATACCACAATTTCTTATAACAAATCATTATTAACTAACGAGACTATTCAAACTTACGGACTATGTCGGTCAATTGTTGTCAATTCTAAAAATAAAGTTGTTGCGTTTTCGCCTACAAAATCGGTTGACTGCGACGAATTTATAAGACTATTTCCGGATAAAACCGAGCACTTAATAGCGCAAGAATTTATCGAGGGAACGATGGTAAATGTTTTTTGGGACCAGGATAAAGATACAGATGGAGGATGGGAAATATCTACCAAAAATGTGGTTGGTGGAAACACTTCTTTTTTTAAATGTGACACCCAGAAAACATATAATGAGATGTTTACAGAAGCAATGACCTTAAATAATTTATATTTAGATATGTTAAACAAACAATTTTGTTATACGTTTGTTCTTCAACACCCATATAATCGAATTGTTGCTCCAATCAGCAACCCACAACTATATTTGGTTGCCGTTTATCAAATTATTAATGTAATTGATGAAAAAAGCAACGATTTTAATAATAAATTACAGAATGTAATTGTTTACCCGTGCGATTTAGAATACATTAAACAATACGGAATGTGGACTTGGACTGGAGTTAAATTTCCAGAAATATATAACGATTGGGAAAATTATGACGATTTAATAAATAATTATGCGGGTATTAACACGTCGTATAATATACAAGGGGTCGTTATATTTAATTCTTTAACCAATATGCGGTGTAAGTTCCGAAACCCACAGTATGAAGTCGTTAAAAAATTGCGCGGTAATCAACCTAAATTACAGTATCAATATTTAATTTTAAAAAAAGAGGGAAATATAAATAATTATTTAAATTATTATCCAGAACATATTTCTGAATTTAACCTAATTAATAATAACATTAATTTATTCATTAAAAACCTATATGACAACTACATCAACTTTTATATAAAAAAGGATAATATAACCCCTTTTCATTATAAAACTCACATGTTTAATTTACATAACATTTATATAACTCAACTAAAACCGAATAATTTATACGTTACGCCTTTAATTGTAACCAAATATGTCGAGGGTCTTCATCCTTCTCAACTAATGTCTATGTTAAATTATTTCAAATATACTCTATCGTAAAATGAACTACACGATAACTGTGTCTTCGTCAAACCATGACAATAGTCTATAAATTTTTCAACATTAAATTTTATGTTTGGATTGTATCGTTGATGTCTTAACTTACCGGTTCTATCGGTGATTTTTAAAAGGTTTTCAACTATTTTATTAATATTAAAATCATTGTTTAATAATTTTAATATATCACACGCGACATTTTTTGCTATAAACGCGTTATCCATATACTCGCCTCTTTTTAATTTTAAATATGTTTTTCCTATTTGTGAGTTTGGTAAGAATTCGTGTTGGGTTCTCATAAGAGCAAACGTTTGACAAAAGTGGTCTGTATGATTTGCTTGTATTCCGTGTTTATATGAATTCCATAGTTGTTCTCCGTCAACCGAACAAGTATAATGTGTTCCTCCATTATTTCCATAAAATAAGGATGGTTGTCCTTTTATTAAAACTTCTTTTGGAGGGGTTGAAGGGTGTGCTACGGCAACCACCTTTATATTTTTTTTTGATGACATATTTAATATTTCATCAACATATGTTTCGTATAATTTACTTCCTAATAATTCAATTAAAAATGATAGATTTGCCTCAAGTATATCTTCACCTTCAGTTCCTATAAAAATATGGTTATCTACATTCGTGTTACTTATACATTTATTTATTACAGATTTACTTTTTATAAGTTTAATTTTTTTTTGTTCTTTCATTTTGTATTTATTTGTTTATTTTTATTTGTTTATATATTTTATCAATTCAATTATTATGTTTCAATTTTTATAATTATCGGGTATTTTTTCAATTACTAATTATTTTAAAACTGTGATTCTATTTTTTTAAATACATTAATCGCATCCATAATTCCATCTTTTAAGTTTTGTTTTAGTGTTGGTTTATCTATATTATCACGATAAGCAACACGAATAATACTTTCTGAATCGTGTGGGTGCATTTTTTTAAATCCGCAATAGGTTAGTGTTTTTAACCCCTCAAAGAATTTAGAATATAACATATACTCCACTATTTTTCCAATTGTGTAATCTTCGTTTTCAAGAATAACATCAAAACAATTAAGCATCGTTGAATTACTTGAGTTTATAATTAGTTTATCGGTATCTATTAAGGTGTTTAATTCATCTAATCTATAATTTAAAATATTACACGCTTTTTTTACCAATTCTTTATTTGAAAAGACGCCGATTGATTCTATAATAAAATCAAAACTATCTTTTTTTGTAATTCGCAAGGCATCCAATAATCTCCAATTTTTAGTTTCGTAAACAATATCTTTCTTTATGTTATCTTCTTTTTCTTGGTCCTTCCATTTTTGTATTTGTTTTTTCAATTCTTCTTCTATTTTAACCTCATCCGTTGTAAATCCGTAAGAACAGGTAGAAACCACATTAAACATTCCATCTTGTTTTGCTGTTCCAATAGACATCTTACACGTAAGATGTAGATTTTCCCCAGGTATTTCGTTTGAAATTTTAGGACGTAACCTTACAAAATCAATATAATCCCCGAAATCATTTGGGGGAAATATATCTCTTGTATCTGTTTCTGTTAGATACTTATCAGTGGTTACATCCTTTATTTTAAAATCCTTGGTTGTAACATAAATAGTTGTATCAGTTATGTTTTCTACATTAACTTCCATTATATAATTTTCCAACGGCATATTTAAATCTGTAATATGAATCGGAATACAACTAAGTCGTTGTTTTATCCCTTCATTATGTAATCTGGACGTATTGGATATAATTATTGCGTCGTTTTCTTCATATGGCGATGTTCTAAATACTACCGTATGAATATCTGACAAAATTGTTCTTCTTACGGCATTTGCTAAACTAACATTTAATCCGCTAAGGGTAAATGTTAAGATGTTGTTTTGTTCTGTTAAATTAGTAACTTTAGGGTTCATTTTATTTATTATATTAATATTTAAAATCTATTTTTAAATCAATTTTTTTATAATTGAGTTAAAATTTAAAGGCAAAAACCTTAGTATAAGATAATATAGATGAATTCCATTCTTTATTATAGTAATTATTGTAATCATTCTAAAAATCTTTTACAAAATTTATCTAAATCTCCTTTAGCAAAAGATACCCATTTTATTTGTATAGATAAAAGAATTAAAGATGAAAACAACAAAGTATATATTTTATTGGAAAACGGACAAAAAATAATTATGCCTGATAAAATAACGCGGGTTCCTTCACTTCTATTATTAAATAAAGGGTATGAAATATTATACGGTGAATCTATTAATCAATATTTTAAACAAAAACAAGAGGTTGTCGTAAAACAAGCAACATTTAATGATTTAGAACCGTCGGCATTTTCATTAGGTGGTGGAATGTTTGGTATTGTTTCAGACCAATATAGTTTTTTAGATATGGATTCAGAATCGTTATCCGCAAAAGGTAATGGAGGAATAAGACAAATGCATAATTATGTTGATTTACAGTATAATGATAAGATATCCACATCGGCAGGAGATGACGACCCAAAAGGAGCAAATAAAATTTCTTCTGATATGACTATCGCGAAATTACAACAACAGAGAGAACAAGAATTAAGAGGGTTATAAGTTATTTATTTGTTTTTTATTTTTTTGTTTATTTATATATTAAAAATAATATTTAAAAAAGACTAAACATTAACATATAATATGTCTATTTCATATACTAGTGCTTTTAACGAACATTTTTTAGAATTTATTACATATATACATTCATTATTCCCAGAAGACCATGAGTTATTAGTTGCGAAAAATTCACTAATAGCAATAAAAAAGATGAATCCAAAAATCATTCCAAAAATTTGGAATACTTTTGTAGTCGGTAAGTATATAAATGAAATTACCCGAGGCGACCTAGATTTTTTTATAAATAAAGATTATTCAAGCGATTTGTCAAATTCAAGTAATTCTGATAAAATTATTGAAGCAATTGATAGGTTTCGTGAACCGGTAAAAACTATGGGATTAGAAGATAAAAATAAAACTATTAAATATATCCAAACTTTAACTAAAATATCTGTAAAATGTAATTAGACAAAATAATATATAGTAAATAGTTTAATTTAAAAAAACAAATTATATATTATACATAATAATGTCTACAGTTCCGGAAGAATTTTCAAAGGTTATCAAAGATTTTATTAATGATATTAACGTAACCTTTCCTGAATATGGTGTATTTATTACTCGATGGTGGAAACCATCTTCTTTTTTCGAACATATAAAAAATGAAGATGAAAGAAATAAGGCAATCAACCAATCAGAAACAAACAGTTTAGAATTTATTTTTAATTTTTGTAAAAAAAAATTCCCTCCAAGATTTTTCGATATTTTATATAAAAACGAGGATTTATTTAAAGATGATTCTGAAATAGATACGGAGTTTTTACCTTATGTCCATTTTAAAAATTTATGGCAATGTGAGATTACGGAAAAAACCCGCAATACAATATGGAATTATTTACAACTTATTTTATTTTCAATAATAGGAACTCTTAAAGACCGTTCCGAATTTGGAGAAACCTCTAAAATTTTCGATACGATTAACGAAACCGAATTTAAAGACAAACTAGAGGATACTTTTAACCAAATGCACAGTTTTTTTGAAAATAATGTTTCCTCTGAAAATCAATTATCGGCAGGAATTAATATTCCGAAGGCTACTCAAATACACGAGCATATTACGGATATTCTTGATAGCAAACTGGGTAGTTTAGCAAAAGAGATTGCCGAGGAAACCGCAAACGAAATGAACCTTGACTTGGATAATATTACAGATATGAAAGGTATTTTTGAGAATTTATTTAAAAATCCAAATAAATTAATGGGTTTAGCTAAAAATATCGGCGATAAATTAGATACCAAATTAAAATCGGGTGACCTCAAAGAAAGTGAATTACTTAGCGAAGCTAGTGAAATGTTATCTCAAATGAAAAATATTCCTGGAATGGAAAATTTTCAGTCGATGATTTCACAATTGGGGTTATCTGGTCTTGGCGGTCTTGGTGGTGGGTCTAAAGTAAACTTAAATAATATAGAAAACTCATTAAGTTCAACAATGAAAACTGCCAAAACGAAAGAAAGAATGAACAAAAAAATAGAATATAATCGCAATAAACAACTAAACCCAAATAACCAACAACAACCAACGAATTACGAACAAATCTTATCAGATGAACAATTAGATGAAATATTTAAAAATGATTTTAAACCCGAAAATACAAAACGAAAACATAAAAAATAAACAGTATTATAAAATAAAAAATAAATAATCTTATATATAATGACAGATTCATTTTGGTATAATAACCCATTAATATTATTAAATAAAGATTACATACTTGAAGTTATGCCAAAACAAGGGATGAGTTATGAACGGAAGATGAACTCCATAACTAGATTAATTATATATTTTACATCTTTAGTGTATATTTTTACAACATCCAGAAAATTAATTATTGGTTGCTTAGCAATATTACTTTTTATAATTATTTTGTATAAGGTTCGCCAAAACCAGATAATTAATGAAGGATTTAATAATATAAGCGACCAACCCCGAGTTAATAGTTCACTTTCTAACTCAGATAATATAACAAATCCTCAAACATTAGAAACCTTTTCAAAACACGAATTTAAAGAAGGAAATAAAAAAAATCCATTTAGTAATGTTCTTCTAACTGATATTATGGATGACCCGGATAGAAACGCCGCACCACCCTCATTTAATCCTCAAATTGATGAAACTATTACTAAAAACATAAAGAAATCAGTTCAACACATGAATCCAGGAATTAAAAATACAAATAAACAACTATTTAGTGATTTAACAGACAATTTTTATTTAGACCAATCAAACCGTGCTTTTTATAGCACGGCAAATACACGGGTTTCAAACGACCAAGGTGCTTTTGGTGAATTTTTATATGGAAATATGCCAAGTTCTAAAGAAAGTAATGTAGGTGGGGCAATACAAAGAGTTAAAGATAGTTACAGATATACGCTTTATTAGTTATTTTTTTATTAGTTTAGTAAAAAAATAATGTATAATATATATAAATGTCAGATTATTATAGTTATACATTTGATAATGTGTCAAGAATAGGTTTAGACCCGTGTTGTCAGTCCCAGACAGACTTACAGAATGTCGAGTATAGCACTTATATGCTTCAAAATTATTTTGCTTCTGATTGCTCTATGAAAAAACCGATTGATTTAGCAACATCCCAACCTTGTGTCAATTATACCGGAGGACACAACTCAGGAGCAGGAGGGTGTAATATCGATAGTAATTCTAATTTACAAATTGGAAGTATTCAAACACACCCAAAATGTCGCATCGATTTATTTCATAGACCTTTTTCTACCGTTCCATATTTAGGAAGAGGGTCCGTTAATCCTATTATTGAGTCTCAAATTCAACAGGGAGAATTAATGATAAATAAACGAAGTGTTAATAATTTAAGTGAAAAAAGTTATATTAAATACCATTCTACCCCACTTTTAAAAAGTATTCAAGATAGAATAAATAATCCAGCATATTCAGTTGAAAGTGCCGCATCAGATGGATGGATACGTGGCGGTGTGCCATCTCGTGAATTAGTAAGAGATGTAAATTAAATATTACATAAATATAATTTAAAAACTAAAAATAAGTATAACTAAATGTATAATACAAAATATATATGTAGTTATCATCCGTTTATTGGGAACGCAGACCTTGATATACAAGATACTTTATATAGAAAAGATATTATAAATATTTTTATGATGGATGAATTTAATGAAACCAAAATAAATAACTCACTTCAACATATATTAAACAAAGTCCAAAATCACTCCGAAATAAATACATGTATGAAAAAAATGGCTGGTTTAATGATAAGCGAAGATTTAGGAATCGGGTTATTATTATTATATTCTTTTGATTTATTATACTTGACACACCCGTGTATATGCGACTTTCTAGAAACCGGAACAATTCAACCCTATAATTTAATGTTGTTATTAAAGTCATTTGATTAAGTTGATACTTGTTATTTGTTTTATTATTATATATTATAAATGGCGTCAACACGTAATAAAAATACTCCAGGAAATTACTGTTTAGAACAAAACGAATATAAACAAAGTGAAGTATACACATTATATAAAAATTCACAATATGGAGAGGCATATGATACCAAATGGGCAGGTAATGGGTTAAATCCAGGTCAAGTTCCATGGAATAAATTGTCATATAATGCCCCTGATATTGAGTCGTTTTTATTTGGGGTTAATTCAACTAATTTAGTTAAAAAGGCACCTTGTTTTACTCCTGAATTAAAACATTTAAAATCCGAAAATATATATGAAAAATCACCCGTATTTATTCCCGAACCTTTAGTAATTGAAAAAAACCAGAGACCGTTCCAGTTTTAACTATATAACAAGTGCGTTTTCGCATAATTATGTATATATGGAGTTCTTCATAAGATATTAAATACAACAAGTGATTCTTGTTGTATTTTGAGCGTGTGTTCTACCCTATTATATGTAAAAATCATATTTAATAATTTGTTAAAATACTTAAATTATGGTCTGCGTTATACCCTAAAAACAAATCAGGAAATTCGTTATGAATTAAATACCAAATATTAACCTCCCAAAATATAGTTTTGTTATTTTCCATGATATCAATACATTTATGTTTCATTATATCTGCAAATTGTAATAACACATCTTTATGACCACCAAAAATACCACCCAGAAAAAACCAAATTATATTTTTAAAAATATCTTTATCTGTAAGGTTAAGATGTCCTCTTGCTATACGAACGTTTTCATACGATTTAGTATTTAAATTATTTATACTTTTATAAAACTCGTCATCATTATTTACAATGTGGTAAATACCAAAATCAACCCAAATAAACTGGTCACTATTAAACGGATTTCTAAGAATTGCCTGTCTTATCCATTCGGTTTTATTACACTGAACGAACATATATTCGAACGTATCTTTATTTGGATTATCCGTTATTACCTTAAAATTATCTAATTTATAATAATATTCATAAAAATATAAATCTAATCTATTAATAAATATAAACACGGTATTTGAATTATTCGTAATTTCATTTTTTATATAACTTGTATAAACATCTTCTTCGATAAAAATTATTTTGTTTTGTTCAGAATTTATCAATTTTTTACCATATTCTATATATTTATCGATACTTCTGAAACTATTAAGATTTTTTAAGAATGCTGAAACAATTGTTGTCATTAAATAATTTAAATATTTTATTATTTTTAAATTATTTAATTTGTATATTTTAATAAATTGCCAACGTATAATTTATCGTAAACTGCCAACTTTGTTGTTCTATCCCAAACACTATAGGTTATTAATACTCTAGAATCTTCAACAACTAACCCAAGAGAGTATTCAATGGGTTCTCCCTCAAATTTAAATGGTGCTGAATATCGCATCAAATCCATATTTTCGTTAAAAACTGCCAATAAGTGATAATAATGTCGTGGTTCTTCATAAGATACCAGATGAACTACAAACCATAATTCGTTATTATATTTAAACCCACAAGTAGAACCACGAGTGTGTGAAAATATTCTAGGCATATTTTGTTTAGTTTCAACCACACTTATAGAATTCGTAACATTATCTAATTTACATATTTGTAAAGGAAACCACTTATAAATAATATGGGTTGAATTTAAATAATCAACGAAAACCCAGTTTTTTTCACAACTATTATTATTAAATGAACTGGTTATTTCAACCACAGGAGATAAGTTATCTTTTAGTAAATCGTATTTTCCAGTAACAATTCCTATCTGGTTGTTTGCGTGATATCCAGTTCCAATATATGTTAATTCATTCGTAGTAACATCATTAAATATTTTCATATCTTCAACCCCAATATAGCGTCTATCACAGAAATCAAGGTCAAATAACTTTTCGTTTAAAATTTCAAAATCGTTTGATAAAACAACCATTTTATTTACAGATATTATATGAACGTCGCAATCGTGATAACATCCTCGGTCATCAATTCTATAATTTACTGCTCTTATATTCATTAAGTATTGGTCATTCACCGAATGCTTTATTATTGAAGAAGAAGAAGACGTAAATTTAATTGTTTTATCACATACGTGGACCCCTATAGAAAAATTTAAATCAATTAATTTAGAAGGTATCAAGACATCTTTATAAAATTTCATATTGCTGAATAAATTATTATAAATATGACTATCAGATGTATTATTTAAAATCGTAATTACTTCATCATTAATATTTTTTATATTATTGTATCCGGCAATAATAGTGTATTCGTAATATAATTTATATTTATAGACATCATTACTTAAAAATAAATAATCATCGATATTATTATTTTTATTTAAAATTTGTTTTGCGGAATCATAAAATAATTTGGAAACTTTATTTTGCCCTAAGTGTCTATAATGAGATATTAAATCGTGTAATGCTTCTAACCTATCAGGTAAATAATTATAAGCATCTAATAAAGCATTTATATATTCAGGTATATTTTGCATTTGTTTATAACACAACCCAATTCTATAATAACTATACCATACTTCTTGGTTCCATCCTCCAAATTTAATTCTTTTTTTATATATTTCAATAGCATTCTTATAATCACCTGAATCGTGATACGTGTTAGCTAAATAAAAATGGTATCTTTCATTATTAGGTTCATCAATAATTCCGTTTGTAAGTAATTTAATATCTCTTAAAAATTTATCAGATTTAGAACCTCCATCGCCATAATCTTGTATAAATAATTGATTTTTTAAGATACTTTTATTAATATTATTAGGAGGTGTATTAATATATTCGTGAGTTACGCCCTTGTAGTTATATAACCCATTATTTTTAACAATTCTTGTATTTTGATAATAAAAATCGTCTGTTCCTTGTAAAATATGAAACGAATCAGCAGCGGATAACATACCTTTATCAAAAGTTCCAACTTTAAGAACCATGTCAGCATCCATTAATAAAACATAATCTGTTAAATTATTACAACATTGTAATGAATAATTACGGTTATACTCAAAATTCTTAAATGGTTCTTTAACAATTTTTCCAGGGATTGAATGTTTTCTAAAAAATGTTTCGATTAATTCAATTGTATCATCTGTAGAACCCGTATCACAAATACAATAATAATCAATAATAGGTAAAACCGATTCAAGCATACGAGTAATAATTTTACTTTCATTTTTTACTATCATGTTCAAACATAAAGTATTTGATTTATCCATTTGTAAATTATACTTTTGTTTTTTTAAACTATTTAATATACAAATATATATTATATATATGTCATTTACCAGATTTTATTATGATGATTGTAGAACAAAAAAACAATTACAACAATCTACCGGTCCTGGAAGATGGGCGTTGAATGTTCCAGGTAATGGAGACTCTCCTTGTTATATTGAAGACCCGCAAATTATTATGCAAAAATGGGGGGCAAACATTTGGACGAATTGTGTTAATTTAGAAAGTGAACTTTTAGGAGTAAATAAACCTTTAAGTAAAGATTGTTTGATTAAAGACAATTATCAAAAATATAAGGTTTCATCAAAACCGATTAATTACCCTAATTGTAATAATGTGTTTACAGAACAACCAAGAGCAATTATGCCGGCATGGACCGCAAGAGATTTAGAACAGGTTGACTGGTATTACCCGCCATTAAATCCTCAAGAAAATACGTGTATGTCGTTTCAAAATAATTTAAATACCAGGATTTTAGAAAAAGATAAATTCGATTCAAAGAATCCGTGTATTTATAGTTAAAAATTGTCGACATATAATTGAAAAAATATAATACATTATATATATTATGGAAATAGCATTACCAATATTGGCTTTAGGAGGTCTTTATGTAATATCAAACAGTCAATCTTATGATGAAAATAACAAGAAAACAATTAAAAAAATGACACAAGAAAATTTCACAAATATGGGTGCTCCTCGAAATTACTTGCCTAATACAAATACACCTTCTCAAAATTTCCCGGTAACTAATTCAAAAGAACTAATTAATACCGTTGAGGAATACCCAAATCCAAATACAGCAACAGATAAATATTTTAACCAAAACTTTTTTGAAAAACAAGTTAATAATGGTAAAAAAGTCGGAAATGAACCTCAACAAATATTTTCATTAACGGGAAATTATTTAGATAGTGAACAATTTAAACACAATAATATGGTTCCTTTTGTTAAAGGTAAGATTCAAGGATATACCTATACGAATGAATTTGCTGAAACTATTTTAGATAATATGGTTGGTAATGGTTCTCAAACCATAAAAAAAGTAGAACAGGCGCCGTTGTTTAAACCAGAGGATAACGTTCAATATCCTTATGGAGCACCAAACAATAGTGATTTTTATCAATCACGTGTAAATCCAGGTATGATATCAAATAATGTTAAACCTTTTGAAACTATAAATGTAGGTCCTGGATTAAATCAAGGTTATTCTACTGCCGGAAGTAATGGATTTAATTCTGGAATGGAAGCAAGAGATTTATGGTTACCTAAAACAGTTGACGAGTTACGTGTAAACACCAATCCTAAATTAGAATATACCCTTAATAATTTAGAAGGTCCTGCCAATTCTCAAATTAAAAATTTAGGAATAATTGGTAGAGTTGAAAAACAAAAACCAGACACTTTTTTCTTTAATACTCAAGATAGATGGCTTACAACAACCGGAGCTGAAAAAGGCGAAACATTAAGACCAATACAAGAGATGGGTGCTGTAAAAAGAAATAATAATTTATCAAATTATAAGGGACCTGCCGGAAGTATAGAAGCCCAAGCAGGAGTTGCGCCCACAGAATATGAAATGTCAAAAAGACATGTATTAAAATCCAAAGATATTCCCCATTGTTCCGCAAAAGGTAAAGGTCCTATTAATGACATTGAAAACTTACATAAAAGTCATACAAATTATAAAAATCATCGTTCAACCATGAATCAACCTGAAACATTAAGAAGCGGATTTGGAGGCGCAATTGGTGCGGCGATTGCTCCATTAATGGACATATTAAAACCATCAAGAAAAGAAGAAACCGTTAATAGTTGTAGAGTTTATGGAGAAGCGTCCTCTAATGTTTCGAAAAGTTATGTAATTAATAATAATGATATAACAAATACTACTGTAAAAGAAACAACCTTATATTCTCCAAATTTTTATATAAATAATCAAAAAGAAAGTATCTACGTAAATAATTATTTACCAACAGAATTAACCCAAAGAGACACGACTAATTGCGAAACTATTGGAAACATCGGTGGGTTATCTACCCAAAATGGTCCAATGGTTTATTCTGCTGCATACAACCAACATAATAATGATATTAAATCGCAAACTATTGACAACAGACCTAACCAAGGAGGAACACAGGTATTTAATCAATCAATGAACGTTTCCATAGCAAGACAAGATTCAGATAGGTATAATAATCGTTTATTTACACCATCATCCGTAATAAAACAACCACCAACAAAAGAAAATTACGGAAGTATTAAAACTCCTCAAAGTTATGACCAGAATAAAATTGGATGTGACCGAATACAAGGGGACCTATTACAAGCATTTAAAAATAATCCGTATACACATTCACTAACTGACTCCGTATAATTATTATAATCGTAAATATTAAAATATAAAAACATTATTTTAATATTAATAAATCAATGATTAATATTCATAATTCTATAACAGAAAAGTTGGAATACTTTCGAACCATACATAAAATACCAAACATTATATTTCACGGACCATCCGGATGTGGAAAAAGAACAATCGTTCATAATTTTGTTAAAAGCATATATGATAATAATAAAGATAAAATCAAATCTTTTGTGATGTATGTAAATTGCGCGCACGGTAAAGGAATTAAATTTATAAGAGAAGAACTTAAATTTTTTGCGAAAACACATATTAATTCAAACGGAGGTTTTACATTTAAAAGTATTATTTTGTTAAACGCAGATAAATTAACTATGGACGCACAATCCGCATTACGCAGATGTATTGAGTTATTTAGTCATAACACGAGGTTTTTTATAATTGTTGAAGATAAATATAAATTATTAAAACCGATACTTTCGAGATTTTGTGAAATATACGTACACGAACCTGTTTATAATGGAACAACCCTTAATTTATATAAGTATAATTTAAATGAAACATATCAGACAAAGAGCATACACAATTTAAGAATCGAATGTTTAAAAAAAGAATTATTGAAAACAGAGGAAGGAATCACAACCGGAATAAATATAATTGAGTTGTCTACAAAATTATACGAAAAAGGTTATAATGGTTTGGATATTATTAATTTAGTTGAAAATCCAAAGTTTTTAAGCATACCTGCTTGTAAGCGATATGAATTATTAATAGCGTATAATAAAGTAAGAAAGGAATTTAGAAATGAAAAGGTATTAATGATATTTATTTTAAACTTCCTATTTTTAGAAAAAAATTACAATTTGGAAAATATTTCATTTATGTAATTTATTGTTAGTTAAAACCAAATAAAATTAAAATACAATAATATTATGGATGATTTTAACATAAGTTCACTTCACGAATCTAAAAACGAATGGTGTGCCAGGTTAATTACTATTCTAACCCCTTTTATTATTGAGGGTTATAAATCTATTTTCGACGAATCATACAAATTATGTAAAGAGAATAACGAACTAAATAAGTATTTGATGACATTTCAAAATTTCATATCTAGAGTTCCAAAATGGAACCCTTCAATTATTGAACAAGAAAAAAAAAGAATTTGTGAAAAAAGCGGTTGTAATTATTTAGAAGATTTAGTAACTTGCGTACATATTATTCAACTTAAAATTTTAACTAGTATGCGCGCTGGAAATAAACAAAAAAAGATTGATATTACTATTCCCAAACTTGAAGAATTTATTCATAAAATATATATTAATGTGGCAAGGAAAATTTATAAAAACGTATATTTATTTGAAATAAATATCTCACCTTTACAAATTCAAAAATATAATAGAGAAATGGAAATAATAGTTCAAGAATGTATTTTAAATACTATAAGAGACAGTATTCCAGTTGAATCTATTTTAAAAGCATATATGGATGAAACAATAGAAGAAGAAGTAATTGAAGAAATCAAAGAACAGGTAATTGAAGAAGAACCTCCCGAAAATAATGTATCTAGCAATTTACAATCAACTAGCGAACCAACATGTGAACCAATTGTTGAGACACCCCAACATAGTAAATTAACATTTAATGATACAGATTATACACGAGACTTAAATAATAATGATAGTAACGTAAACGCGCCAAAAACAATTGAACGACTAGAAGAATTAAGCGAGTATAGAAATAAACAACGACAATTAGAAAGCGATGATGAGGACGATGATGTTATTAAACTTAAGATTTCGGACCAAGATATAAATCTAGACTGTTTTGACATTAATAATATAGATGAACCAGAAACCAATTTACCCGATTTATTAATTGATGACGTTGAATTATTAGAATAATTTAGTCAATTCGTAAAATACAAAATAAGATTATGAGATTTCATTTTAAAATGAATAATATTTTTGTATTTGCTACAATAATTTCCATCGTATTTTTTATTTCAAAGTTTATTGAAATGAGATTTGTGGAAAAAGAAAGCAAACCTTTAAAGTTGTTAATACGCGACACATTATTAGTATATTTTGCGGTTATTGTTGGAAATTTTTTAATTGACCAATTAATGCCTGTCATGAATTTAACTGATAGTATGCGTGCTCCAGTGGTGTTTACTGATAATCCAGAATTTTAATTATTCTATCCGATAATTTCTTCATTACCGATATTTAATATTTTTGGGGTCAACTCATAAAAAATAGAACGATGAACACACCTTTTTCTTATGACATAAAAATACCATTGACTAAAAGAATAATGGTAACAATAATTGTCAAACCAATATTCCGCATAATTAGGGTCGAAATCTTTCTCATAAAAATTTTTTATCAAATTATTAATTATATTTGATAAAAAATGTTTTTCTCTAAAACTTAAGATTATATTTATTATTTCAAACGGTAAATCACGCATTATTATAGTAGTATATAGTCGACTTTTTATATCATTTATGCTGTAATTATTTATTTAAAAATAACGGGAGATACCTCTAGTAGTTATGATTTACACAATTATAAACTTAAAAAAGTATAGAAATAAACGGATATGATATTATTCTATGTTTAATATTTTCTGATAAAAAAGTAAAGCGATCTAAATTTTTATCGGTCCACCAAGTATAATGAAAACTAACATATAATGTTATATTATATTTTTTGTGTATATTAATCAAATCATCTAATATATGTTCTTCCCCGCCTTCAATGTCTACTTTAATCAGTGAAATTTCAGAAACATTAATTTGATATTTTTGTATTATATTTTCTATTGTAATTGTTTCTGTTAAATAATAGTCATCTGAAATTATATCATTAGTGTAAATGTGTGATGTAGAATCATTCATTTTTGAATTTTCTAAATGTTTATTTTTACCAAACTTCACTTCAATATTATCAATATTGAAGATAGCTTTATTAATTAATGTGTAATTAGCCTGACAATTTGTTTTTAAATTAAACATCATATCATTAAACGCACGATTATCTGCTTCAATTGAATATACATGCTTTGATTTTCTTGAACCATACATTGCGGTTGTTCCAATCCATCCGCCAATATCAATAAAAATCTTATCTTTTGATAAATATCTATCAAATATTTCAAATGTCTCTTTTTCCCATTGATAATAAATATCCCTCCAGAATGATAAATTTTGATTACTTTCATTATTTTCAATTAAAAATACTTCATCGTTTTTATAAATTTTTAAATAATTATTTTCGAAATATGGTATTAGTGTTCTTGTTATAGTTGAAGTGTTGGTTGTATTAATAGTATATTGTATATATGTTTCATATTTATTATATATTTCATTCTCGATATACCAAGGAATATGTTTTGCTGTAAAATTTCCAGCAACTCTTATAATATGGTCATGATATTTCTTATTGATTAAACAAAATGTAGTATCTATAAGACTTTTATATAATTCATAATTATCATCACATATTTTATTTTCCCAAAATTGTTTTTCCCAATCATATATTGATTTATTATCCGCGTAATTATCAGATTGATACATTTTTTCAAAATCAGATATATCTAAAGCAACCCCAATTTTACTTGTTTTATATTTATCTGATAATGTTGATAGTATTTCAATAAAATTATGCGGAATATTTTCGTTCATCTTTAAATCTGGGTCCGTTACTATAAATTTATCAGGTAACATATCATATATGTGTGTATTATTGTAATTTGTAATCCAAGGACCAGCATTACTCGAATTATTTATAACTGTAACATCAACCTCTGCTAAAAATTTTATTGTATTTAAACATGTGCTATTGTTATTTAAAATAGAAATATTTTTATAATAGTTTTCATTTATTTTAAAAATTTGTGATAAAGTGTTTTTAACATACTTATAATTATTATAACAAATAATTATTATTGGAATATTCATAAACAAAATACCTATATTTATTTATATTATTTTATATTTAATATATAAACGTAACTTAAATTAAAATAGGCAACGTATCAATATTAAAAATAGTTTCATTTTTAGGTATTTTTTTATGACTGATACTAAATGAACTAAATTCTTTTCTTTCAAGTTGTGCTTGTGGAGTATGATTATGAACGTGTCTTGCGATCATTTTATATAATTTAAAATCAGGATACCGTTCCATTCCATTATTTTTATAAAGTAGATTTACACCTCTATCATCTAAACACCACTCCACAATTAATTTAACTATAGGGTCGCATTTTGTTAAATCTTTAATTTCATAAATATCATCTACTACATAATCAAATATAGAGCACGCGAGTCGACACAAATCAAAACTAAAATTTGGTTCTAATCTTGGTTTATTTTCGTTAAAATATGGTTCGGTATTATATTGTGTTGATGCGTCCCCATTAGTATTGAAACTATCACTACAAAATATTTTATTATTAAATTTATAAATACTTCTACCAAAATCTATAATTTTAAATATCTTCCCAAAGGTTGGAACCTTATAGTATTTTTTATTATAGCAATAATAAAAATATTTTATTGTCGTATTATTATACATAACATTATTTGTGTGTAAATCATTGTGTGTTAACGAAAACACCTTTTGGTAAGTAATTAAAATCATTATAATTTGCATCAAATACGCGAACCATTCATCCTCGCTTAATTCGTTGTTTAAAATGTAATCATCAAACGTATTTTCAATTTGTTCCATACAAATGACCAAAACAGGGAATTTATAAATAGTAACTTCAACATCTTCGCCAGATGATTCACTACTATACGTATTATCTGTTGTTGATTCTGCGTCATCGTCTTCTTTACACATATTTTCGTCGGGTTCGTTGTCAACAGGTTGAGGTTCTGTATCTAATTCGTTTAATTGAGGTTCTTCGCTAATTGTGCTAGAAGTATGAGAACTTCTAGATGAAAACGTCGAACTTGTTTTTAAAGTGGTTGTTTTATCCTTTTCAGTAATTAATTTAGAATTTGTTATGTCGCATAAATCTAACGTATATGATTTCACATCATCTAAATCGATATGCGTTTTTTCAAAAACATTTTCAAATAATTCGTCATCGATTGATTTTATCGAAAAGGTTGATTTTAAACTAGATGTGTAATCTATCATTATTGGTATTTTTTTATTTGGTAACAAATAATCGGGATTATTTATATTAAATAGTATGTTTTGTTGTTTAATAAAATAATCAGACTCGCTCAAAAAATCAATATCATCCGTTACATTTATTTTATAATTATTTTTAATTGATAAAAAAGAACCGTAATAATCAATACCGTGTAAAAAAAAATACGAATTTTTCAATATACAAGATAAAAATACAAAAAAACTGTCGACATATGCCGAATTGTTCACATCTAAAAATTTCGGATTTACTGTTTTAATTGTAGACTGTAAATTTGGTAAATTAAATAATTCTGTTTCGGGGGAGTTATACTTACCAATTAAATATTTATATGGGTCTAACAAAGGAGCAAGTTTAAAAAACACGAGTGTATCTGTTTTTATTTTATTTGTAAACGTGTTCTTTATAGCACAGGAATATAAATATTCGTTATCTGGTATATTTTCTTTAACATTTAATAAATACCAAGGATTATTTAAATTAACGTTTAAATAATTAGTTTCGTTTAAACTAAAAAACCGTGTATAGATTGGAATATAATTTTGGGTTTTAGAAAGAAACAACATATCTTTTTGTTCTAAAGTTTCTAAAAGTTCCTTGTTTTTTCTTTTTTGATAATTTATCGTAAACATTATAATAGATTAAATAATATATAAATAATCTATTTTTTTAACTTATAATACTTTAATATAATAATGCGTATTATTTTACAATAAAAAAATAAAATATATATTATGTCATTAGAACTTAAAAAATTTGATATGAAAAGTATATCCTTTAAACCGAATGAATCAAAAGGACCTGTAATTGTTTTAATTGGAAGAAGAGATACAGGTAAAAGTTTTTTAGTTAGAGATTTATTGTATTACCATCAAGACATCCCAATAGGAACCGTGATTTCAGGGACAGAAGAAGGAAACGGATTTTACGGGAAAATGGTGCCTAGATTATTTATTCATAATGAATATAATACTGCTATTATTGAAAACATATTAAAACGTCAACGTTCAGTTTTAAAACAAATCAAAAAAGAAGTCGAAACTTATAGAAAAAGTAATATTGACCCAAGAACGTTTGTTATTTTGGATGATTGTTTATATGATAACGCATGGACACGCGATAAAATGATGAGATTATTATTTCTTAATGGTCGTCATTGGAAACTAATGTTAATAATTACTATGCAGTATCCTCTTGGTGTCCCACCAACGCTTCGAACAAACATTGATTATGTATTTATCTTAAGAGAACCTTATATAGCAAATAGAAAACGAATTTACGAAAATTATGCGGGGATGTTTCCAACCTTCGAATCCTTCTGTCAAGTAATGGACCAATGTACTGAAAATTACGAATGTCTCGTTATAAATAATAATGTTAAATCTAATAAATTACAAGACCAAGTTTTTTGGTATAAAGCAGATAGTCATAATGATTTTAAACTTGGGTCCAAAGAGTTTTGGGAATTATCAAAGGGTATAAACTCTGATGATGAAGATGAAAAATATGACCCAGACAGTTCGAAAAAACGAGGTGCAGGACAGAAAATAAGTGTAAAAAAAACATCAAAATGGTAAAATACGAGTTTCTCTAAAAAAAGGGATACTTATTGTTCCAATACATTCCGTCTCCTTTTTTTACATCATACATCGCGTGAAATGTATCTAATCTTGATAACGGGATATTAACTCTATATTGATTTAATGCGTGTGGATTGTATAAAATTCGATAACTCATGCGTTTATTCAGAATTTTTTCTTTCATATTATTAGCATAAAATATATAAAAATCTTCTAATATAAGTTTTGCTAATTTTAATGGAACCTCAAATTTTACTTGATAATCCTTTAAATATTCAACACATAAATATATGCTATTTATATCAGCAAAATTTTCGGAAATACTTATATCTGTTAAATTAACTTCAAGTTTATCTTTTTTGGAAGCAAGTATATATTGTTCTTTGATATTTTCTTGAATTTTTAAATAATGTTTTTTATCATTATTTGACCACCAATCTTTTAAATTCCCGGTTAAGTCATATTTTGAACCAGTAATATCTAATGAATGTAATAACTCGTGAGCTAAAATATATCCCATATTTGATATATTATACGCTATTCCACTTTCTTCTAAATCTATAAATGGTTTTTGAATAAATGCTAATGGTACGTAAATTGAATTTGTAGAACGGTTATATCTTGCGTTTACAATAAATGCTTGTGATTCAATAAACACGAATGGTCTTTGTGTCCAATCAATCGTAGGTAATAATGACACCGGTTTATTTATTAAATTAATGAGTTCGTTTATTTTCCAATCCATTATTCTTATTAAATTTCCCCATATATCATTATTTATAAAATTTATATCTGGGTCATCAATTACATATGACGACTCGCCGACAATAACTTTAATATTTTGAATTTTTAATAAAGCGTAATTTATTGTTTTTGGGTCCATCCATTTATTTTTTTTGATATTTTTATATAACACGATTTTTAAATCATTAATTAAGAATTTGATATAATTAATAGCGTAATCATTCTTATATTTAGCAACATATGACCTTGATAATAAGTTATTAAATGGTATTAACATTAGTTTAACTGCTCTAACTCTATCCGCATATTCTGATATATTTCCTCTTATAAATTTTGAAAAAAGAAGTTCGCCAGATGTATGCCACTTATTTGTAAATCGTGCGATCTGTTCAACATATATAAGAATCCAATAATTTCTCCATTTGTCAGTATTCCATTTTTTTAACATTAAAGCTGTAATATTTTTAAAATAATTTAAATTTATAGTAATACACGTAGTAGGAATTGTATTAAAACCTATTTCTTTTAAAAATTCGGCAAAATTAAAAGTATATGTATATGTTGCTTTTGTATTAAGTTTATAATACGTTAACGTATTATCATTAGTATCGCCTTTAGTTTCATAAAAACACAACGCAATCTCTCTTAAAACATCAATATAATCTTTTCCATTTAATCCTAATTTATTATTATCTCCAAATATTGTTTTTATTAAAGTATTCAAATAATTTACATAATCACTCACACTTTTATTTAACTCACGGTTATTAATATCTAGAAAAAAATCAATCGGGAAAAGGTGTTTAATAGGTTCGAAGTAAATACTATAAGTATTCGTATTCTTTTCATCTGGTTTAATATCAAAAAATAAAGGGGACCCGCTTGAAGAAACTATTTTATTTTTACACGTCATGGCTAATATTCTCCACAAATTATTTTTTAATGGGTCATTAGTTAACTCAACAATATTATCTATATAATTATTAATGTTAATCATACTGCTTTCTGGAGTCATTAACGCATTTGCTGAATCGTAAAATTCTTTCATATTTACTATTTCTTTTGACGTAGAACTGGTTTCAACAAGTTCCTTATATATTTCAAAAATTTCATCATATACCTTTTCTTGTATTTTATCAAATGTATTATAGGTGTTTAATGTTATCTTGTGATGTTTATTCCAATATGCGTTCACATACTGATAAAAATTATCACACGGTTTAGGCGTAGGTTCTTTTAAATAAGAATTAAAATTCTCATAATATTTATTGGTTGAATTATTAAAATCTAATAATTCTTTATATGTATATTGTTTTTGAAAACTTTTATAAAGAATAACATTAGTTCCACAAATTAAATCTTTATCGTTTTGACTTATTTTTCTGGTTTTATTTTTTTTTATCATTATATATATAATATTTATAAAAACTGAAGTGATTTTGTAGTTTTATTGAACATATGGTCATTTTTATGAATATTATACATTTCCTTAAAATAATTACTTTTGGATATCATTAAATTAACAATAGATTCATTAATAATATACGGAATACCGGCAAGTTTGTCATTAACCGTATATGTCCATATTTTTTGTCTTAATAAATATGCGATATATGTATATAAATGTTTGATTTTTAATTTAATTAAAACATATTCTAAGTTTTGTTTTTCGTGAAACTCTTTTAAGTATTGTTCACAAATAATAAAACTATTTACATACGCTACTATATTATTTGATAGTGTTGTTGACAATTTTATATTATAATTACTTGTATTAAATCTTAAGTATTGTTTTATTAAATCGGAACTATATAAATTATATTTGTAAGTATCTGCTTTAGACCAGTTGTTTCCGTAAACACCATTATAATCATATTTAGACCCTTCAAATGTAATTGACCGTATCATATAACTAACAAGTAAAAATCCAATATTTCCTAAATTATATTCCAAACTTTGTCCGTTTAAGTCCAATAATGGAGGTTGTAAACATGCTAAAGGTACATATAATGTATTTGTTAGTTGTGAAAAAGAAATTTTTAAATTAAAAATTTGAGAACCTGAAAATTCGAATGGATATACATACCAATTAATATCCGGTAAATTTAAAATATATTTATTTGTAAGAGACAACATCAATTTATGTCTATAATTAAAATAATCATTAAAGTTTTTCCATATATCATTATTTGTATAATCTATATCAAAATCATCCACAATTGTTAACGGTCTTCCTATTATGATTTTTAAATGTTCGGCACATAGTATCGAGTTTTTTTTTGTTTGAGGTGTAAAAAAATTGCTTGTTCTTACCATATTTACATATACCTTTTTTAAGTCATTTGATAGATTCGTGATAAATTTAATAGCGTCATAATTATTATATTTTGATATATATAAATTTGTAAATAATTTATTGAAGACCATTAAACAGTGAGAATCCGCACGAATCTCTGGAGGTCTATATATTCGGACTCCTGTATTAAATGTCCTCGCAAAACCATCATGAATTTTTTTACTGTTATTATTAAACATAGCTAGTGATTTAAATACTATATAATACCAACAACCTTTCCATTCTTTTGTATTCCATTCGTTGCTTAATAATTTGCATATATTTTTTAAATAAATTAAATTTGAACAAATTATTTCTTTTGGCATATTATCACTATTATAACCGAATTCAGTTAAATATTCGTCATAATTAAAATTATATTTTGTTAGGGTTTCGTCATTATTAGCAATAATTTCATAATTTTCCGTTAGATATGTATTATTATAACATATCCATATTTTTTGAAAACATTTACGGGTATCAACTGGACTAAATCCATGATTTGGACCTAAAAAAAATACATATAAATCTTCAATATATTTATAATACCTGGTTAAATAGAATTCCTTAACTTTTGGGTCAGTTTTAAAATTATCATCATATACAATTCTATTATTGTGAAATATAATTGGGGAAATATATACGGAATATGTAATTGGTTTAAAGACGTTGGGTTTACATTCACACATAAAAGGTAAACTTTGGTTTGCTATAATTAAATTTTTACTAAAAAATGCTAAAAGTTTCCACAAATTATTATGTAATGTGTCGTTCGCCATTTCATCTATAAAATTCATATAATAATTTGCGTGTTCTTTTATTCCTATCTCAGAATTTAAGTTCTTCGCAGAGTTCCAAAAATTTAAAACATTTTTTTTAATTTTTAGTTCTTGAGTTTTATCATTAATAAATTCATTAAACATTTCTAATATTTGTTTATCAATAATTTGGAGTTGAACCGAATTATAATCAGAAACACTATATTCATACATATAAGTCTCTTTTATTTCATGAATCCAATCATTATTTATGTATTTATAATAATTATTTTTCTGTAAATTTAGAACATTCTTTTCTTGATCTTTAATAATAAAATTTATCAATTTATTATTATAATCTGTATTATTTAAAGAGATAGATTCAAAATTACTAAATTGTAATGTGTTGCTTTTACATAAAATATTTTTCTCTTTTTCACTTAAATTAATAATAGAATTCACAGGTTCTTCTGTTCTATATTTTTTTGTTTTATTTTTTTTGGTTTTTCTATTTGTTTTAGTATTCATTATATATTAAAACAAATATTATTAATTTACGTTATTTATCATTATTATTTTTTACCGGTAATAATATTATCCCCTTCAAATAATTCATTTGTTATATCGGATGTCAATATAACATCTTGTTCCTTAAGTTTATTTTCTTGTGTGTTAATATTATTCACTCCAATTAAATTTCCGGTATCATCAATAGTTTGGGTTAACTTATTTCCAGATTTTTCGGCATTTTTTATATTTTCTTCAATTGCCTTTTGTTTTGTATCCTTTAATCTTTGGTCGAATGTGTTCTTTGCGTTAGTTTCATTTTTGTTTTTTTCATGCATTAATTGATTTAATTCTTCTTCCATATATTCAACCCTTCCCGTTTTATATGATTCAGGGTCCCAAGGCATCCATAAACCAACAGGACCCACAAATACGTCGTGGTTTGAGTCTACTTCCCTCAACATTTTACACCTTAATTCTGCTTCCTCCATAGATGGATACACTCCACGTATTTTTAACCCTCTGGTGCTAGTTTGGAAGTTATGTTTAACGCCAAATAATTTTTCTAATTCTTCTTCATTATTATCTAAAAATGTTTTATAATCATCTTCTATTTTATAAATCATAAGATTAGACCTTTCTTCATTAACAAACTCTTTAAAATCAGTTGTCAAATCTTCAAAGGTAAGCTTATATTTAAATGAAACGAAATTAAGAAATTGGACGAATTTTTCCATCGATTTGTTAAAATCCCATTTCTTTAGGAATTCCTCAAATAAAAACATTTCTTTCTGTTTAAGAATCTTATCCGGAGAAATAAAAGAGACACATACAAATTTTTGACAAGCAATTGGTTTATCTTCATCTAGCACATCCACATATTTAGGATTAGATTTTCCTCCCTTTAGTTTTCTTTCAAAAGTTGTTTTAGCAGTTTTCTCCTTGTAAGACATTTTATTAATTATTATTAACTATTTAAGTTTTTTAATATTTAATATATATTTTTTTCTTTTTAATTTATATAATGAACGGATTAGTTAATATTGGTGAATTAGTTAAACGAATGATTAAATATTTGGTCCAGGGTTTAATGATTGCGATTGTTGCTTATGCTATCCCAAAACGTTCTTTGGATATTCAGGAAATAGGATTACTCGCACTAACATCGGCAGCTACATTTTCTATTTTAGATACTTTCCTACCTTCAATGTCCTCTGCTGCTAACACCGGTGCTGGTTTTGGAATTGGCGCAAACTTAGTCCATTTTCCAGGAGGAAGGTTTTAAATACACGTTTCTCTAAATAATATAATAATGCGATATATTTTACATTATTATATAGTTGGTATAAATTCCCAATTTAATTCTTTACATATTTGTTTCCAAATGGTATCTTGTTCTATTCTTTTTTCTTTATCTTTTAACATAGGATAATATTGTAAATATTGTGTTTCATTAAGAAGTTCACATAATTTATATGCTGTATAGTAGTAATTCAAAAAATTGACTCTATCACTCGGACAAAATTTAGAGTATGGAGACTGTAATTCTATAAACAAATTACATAGTGTTTCTTCTAATTCGGGAGACATAACTGGAGGTTTAATTCCTAATTTATTTTTTATAAATGGAATGTGTTCATAAAATTTGTTATAACCCAATTTTTTTAATATTTCTTTAGTTTTATTATTATTAATCTGAGATATATCAATTCTTTCCTTTTTTATTTGTAATTTTATATTTTCAATTATTTCTGGTGATATTTGGGTTGTTTCTTTTCCTTGAAATTGGGCAAGAATCTCCTTAAAATGATTTATTCTTTTATACGCATAAAAACAAACCTCTTTAGGAGGTTCTTTATAAGATGGTTTCTCATTTTCGATTAAATAAGGAATATTTCTTGAACAACAATTACAAATCAAAACCCCTTCATCTTCCATAGGGATTAATTCGCCTTTATAACAATATTTACATATATCTGTTTGATAAATAAACGAATTAATATCTAAAAAACTATCATCTATATTTCTCAAATATTTATTCACAATATTATTATCATTAAAACTATTTATCTCAGGTTTAGTAGTTTCATCAGTACCTTTTATTTTAAAAAAATCATCCAAAATTTTATTTTTTGTGTTTATCTTTATATTTGGTTGAATTTCAGAAATATTTTTTTTATCCTCAAAATAATCAAATATATACTTTGAATTATCCAAATAATAATCCTTTTTTTTATTTTTAAGGTCCTTAATTGTTTGGGTAATTTCAAGTATCTTATCTTTAATATCAAGGATTTGCTCTATATTTTCAGTTTTCTTCAAACTATTTAATAATTCCTTTTTTTCATTTTTTAAATTAGGAATTTTATCATTATCGTCTTTACAAAATTCAGTCAATATCTCTTTATGCTTTCCATCTAATGTTATTGAATCCTTATTATTGAACTTTATTTTTTTTGTTGTTTTTGGTTTAAAACTTGGCATTAAATTAATTATACCTTTTTTTTTAAACTTTATTTGTGTGAATATATTTTAACAAGTTAAAACATATTTTATGTTTTCTTTATTTTTATAAAATGGAATTAAATGTTAATTTAGAAAATAAAAAGCATAATAAATTTGATAAAATACAAATGCATAAAATGGTTCTCTTGTATAATGCTCTGGATAATGGTTGGTCTGTACACAAAAAAAACGATTCTTATATTTTTTCCAAGAATCATGAAGGAAAAAAAGAAGTATTTGTAGATTCTTATTTAATCGATTTTATTAAATATAATATGAATTTAAAATAAAATATAGTCCCCTACATATCTCGTGTCAAATTGTAAATACCCATATTTATGAGTTTAAACATTCAAACATTTAAATAATTAATTAATTAATTAAATTAAATATTTAGTTTTTTTTTCTTTAGCAATATTATAAAATGGGTGGTGGATTAATGCAATTAGTCGCTTATGGCGCACAAGACGTATACCTTACTGGAAATCCTCAGATTACTTTTTGGAAAGTAACCTATAGACGATACACCAACTTCGCAATTGAATCCATTGAACAAACATTTAACGGACAAGCCGATTTTGGTCGAAGAGTTCAGTGTGTTATCAGTCGAAACGGTGATCTTGCTTACCGCACCTATCTTCAGGTAACCCTTCCAGAAATTAACCAAAGTATGGGAAATACCAGTTATAACGCATTAGCAACTAATCACGGTGTTTATGCCCGTTGGTTAGACTTCCCAGGAGAACAACTTGTCGCACAAGTTGAGGTTGAAATTGGAGGTCAACGCATTGACCGACAATATGGTGATTGGATGCATATCTGGAATCAGCTTACTATGACTTCCGAACAACAAAGAGGATATTTTAAAATGATTGGAAACACAACTCAACTTACATTTATCACCGACCCATCTTTTGCTGCCGTCGATGGTCCTTGTGACTCAACGGCACCTCGTCAGGTATGTGCTCCTCGTAACGCACTTCCAGAAACCACATTATATGTTCCCCTTCAATTTTGGTTTTGTTCTAACCCAGGTCTTGCCTTACCTTTAATTGCCCTTCAATACCACGAAGTTAAGATTAATCTTGATATCCGTCCTATTGATGAATGCTTATGGGCTGTTACTACTCTAAGTTGTAATACTGGTATTGGAAACTCTTCATCCAATCAGTTGTCTAGTGGAGCTTCTGTTCCAGCATCTATCGCATACAATCAATCCCTTGTTGCCGCATCTCTTTATGTTGATTACGTATTTTTAGATACCGATGAACGCAGAAGAATGGCACAGAACCCTCATGAATACCTTATTACACAACTTCAATTCACAGGTGATGAATCCGTTGGTAGTTCATCCAACAAAATTAAACTTAACTTTAATCACCCTGTAAAGGAACTTATTTGGGTAGTTCAACCAGACCAAAACGTTGATTACTGTTCATCATTAACCTGTGACGCCACTCTTTTTAAAGTTCTTGGTGCTCAGCCATTCAATTATACCGATGCTATTGATGCCCTTCCAAACGCAATTCACGCCTTTGGTGGTCCTCAATCTGTTGCCGCATCAAGCACATCATTTATCGACCAAAACGGATTATTCCATGACGCAGGAGCAATTGATGCCCTACCAAATTATTCCGGATATTGGAATGGATTAAGCGGTCCTTATACTGAAACAAACTTTGACGGACATTTGGGTTCAACATCCACTTTCGGTATTGAATCATCTGTTTCTGATGCCGGAACTTTCGTTCTTACTGAAACCTCTATTGACATGCATTGTTGGGGACAAAATCCAGTTGTTACTGCTAAATTACAACTTAACGGACAGGACCGCTTCTCAGAACGTGAAGGAACATACTTCTCGTTGGTTCAACCTTACCAGGCACACACACGTAATCCTGATGAAGGTATTAACGTATACTCCTTTGCTGTTCGTCCAGAGGAGCATCAACCAAGTGGCACATGCAACTTCTCCAGAATTGATAACGCCACACTTCAATTGGTGCTTTCAAATGCTACCGTAGAAGGAACAAACACCGCAAAGGTAAGAGTTTACGCTACCAACTACAATGTATTAAGAATAATGTCGGGCATGGGCGGCCTTAACCTAGCACAATATTTGTTGCTAATCAGGGCCAAACAGTTGGCTGCCATATTAGATATTTGCTTACTAATATGGATAAACAGTGTAAAGCAAATATGCGATTTGTATAATGTCGCATCATATAACCAGCTAGTCTCTTATTGACTATTAAGTCAAACGGAGGCAACATTTCTAAATTGCGGGAAACTCCTTAGAGCTTTTTCTACTACTTTGTCATATGAAAATATTTCAAATACTCGGGGTAATGACCTAGAGCATAGTAATAACGAAAAAGATTGGAAAATCCGCAGCCAAGCTCCTAAGTGCGCTAAGCAAGCATATTGGAGAAGGTTCAGAGATTATAATGGGATGGGTTTGAAAGAATTAGCAATTCTTAATGATAACTTAAGGTATAATCCGCCCTGTATAGAAATATATGGGATACTGCGTGCTTACTCAAATTAAGCGTGTGGGTTACAGTATTGTTTTTCTTATAAAAATATATTACAAATAAAAAAATTGATTATAATATTAAATTATAATCAATAAAATCACAACTTTTTTAATTAGCATGCTTAGCATAAACCTGCTTTCGTAATTCTGTATAATATAAATATCTATCATTAGTTAATTCAGTTTCGTTTATTTTACAATTTCCGGTTGATATTTGCTCAACATTTTTTTTTAGAATTTTAGAATTAGGGTTTTCTTGAATTATGGTATTATATATTCGGATAGTTTTCCACCCTTCTAAAATTTTTTCAAATATATATATTACTTCATTAGCTGATGCGTTTCGTTTTTCGGTTTGTTTAATAGCCCGTCTCTCTTTTTTAATTAATTTATATTGTTGTTGTTCCATATAATATAAATATATACCACAAATTTAAATATTTTTTTATTTAATTCTTTTATAGTTGGAGGTTCACACCTTTGCACATTTAAAACGCCCATTTTAGATGAGAAAATTACATTATATACATATATTTTATTAGTTTATTGAATGAATAATTAATGCTACATTTTCGTGATAATAACCAGACATACCAGTTGGTGTTCCGTTCATTCCGGTCCATTCATAATCTACTTTATTTTCTGTAATAAATTCATAAAATGCTTTGAGTTCTCCTGTATCTCCATCAAAACCTGGATAATTTACTAGTTCATCAAAAACGATAATACAATCTGTATCAATATAATCCTTCAATACATCAAGTACATATTTTGTAGAACTATAAAGGTCAGCATCCATATGAATAAATGAAACTTTTTTATTATGCTTGTCTATAAATTTGAGTAATGTTTCATTAAACAGTCCCTTTATCAATTCAACATTTCTATTAACTTGTGGTAAATCACAATTTCTACTAAACAGCCTTTATCATAACCATCACGACATTTTTCAGGTAATCCTTCAAAACTATCAAACCCATATACTTTATCATTTGTAAATTTTGAAATATAGTTAATAGTATTTCCACTAAATACACCAAACTCTAACCATAAAGTATTTGGTTTATGTTGTAATTTCATATTTTCAAATACATACGTAAGAGGGTATGTATTAACATTCGGAATATTTTGAATGATGCTTAACATTTATTATATATATATATTGTCTTAGTTTATGTTATGTTATTTGAACGCAAAAATGAGTGTTTTAAATGAGAAAAGGTGTAAATGTCAATAATTTAATTGTCGACAATAATCAATATAAAAAATAGATACTGTTTAATATAATGGATTTATCTAAAAAAAATAAGTGTGACTGGTCTATTTATAAATTTTTAATAAATTTATGTTGTTGTTGTAGAGACCATGATAAAAAAACCTCCGCGGAGTACACATCTCCTTTATTATTATTAGATGAAGATAGTAAATCTTGTAATTCAGTATTTGTTATTTGAATACTTATATTTAACCCAATAAAAAATAAAATTTTTATTTTATTTTTTATACTTAAACATTATTTATAAATTTTTATTTTAAATCCTACATCTTATCTACAATACTATTTACAATGGGGTTGGTCACTTAACAACTATTAAATAATCTATTCATATTTATAATTTCAGGTTTTTCAGTATCTGATGTAAATAACTTAATAATTTGACTATCATCTCTAAATCTAATTGTATAATCTTGTTGATATTTATTTCTTCCAATTCTACCCATAGCTTGAATAATTTTTTCTTGTGTAAGTTCTAAATCCTTACTTAAATAACCATGACAAAATTGATAGTTTGTTCCATAAATATAGTCGCTGGATGCGATGATTAAATATAATTTTTGGTCATCTGCTAATTTTTTCATGATTTCGGTATATGAAACATTATTGTGATTTGTGAAAACACCAATCCCCATTAGTAATAATACTTTCCAACTATCATTAACATCTTTAAGCAACATTATTTGGTTAATTAATTCCTCGCTAATATTACTTGAAAATGAATTTTGAGGATTTAATTCACCAGCCCATTTTTGTATATGATGTATTTTATTTGGAACAAAACATTCATTTAAGGTTGCGTTTTTAATCATAGACCGAAGAGTTTCTAATTGATTCATGATTTTTAAATATTCAGGGTCAGTTTTGGATGATGTAATATCACGATTACATTTATGGTCTGTTTTGCTTGATTTAGATTTTTCCGTATCTTTGTTGTTTATATCTTTATTTGCGATATCTTCCAAATCTTTTTCTAATTTAAATATTTTATCATTAATACAATTGTTGAATTCTATTTTTTTCAAAATATCATTCATTATTTGTATGGGTATATTTGCTTGTTGAACACAGAAGTTTGATATTTTTTCAACATTATTTGATAAGAATATTGTTGGTCCGTCGGTTAGTGTATATGCGTCTTTTGTTGTAAGATATATAGCACAATTACATTCGGATTCATTATTTTCATTACTTATAACATTAGATACAATCGGTTCACTTATCATTTTTACCAATGGTCCTCCTTGAAAAGTTTCTCTCGAGGGTATCATACCAGGACCTATACTATTTACTTTTGTAATTTTATTGCCTTTGGAATTAATAGTATTATTTGGTAAGATGCGTTTTTCTCTTGAATTTTTAAGAGTTAAATAAATTGAACCCCACAATCCAGGCATAATATTTTTCAACAAATTTAAATAATATAATTTAATATTTTTCATATCAATATCATCTAGTGAACCAAACTGTCGTTCTATTTTTAATCGGTTGGGTATGTAATTATTATTATGAAGATATATTATAAATCGAATTACTTCTTTTAAATCAAAATATCTTAATAATGTTAAATAATTTTCACAATGGTTTACAATTTTTAAAATATCATCATAATCTTCAGATAAATAATGTGGTAGAACCACATAACCATTATTATTTATTATTGGGATTGATTTTTTACAATCATTGCTAACAATACTAATTATATCCGCATTTGGAAATTTTTGTTTAAAATCATTGGTTGTATCAGTCAACTCGTGTAATTTAGGTAGTGTTGCTGAAGATAAAACCATGTTTCCTATCAAATTCTCACTCCAATTTCTTTTTATAATAGCATGAAATTCATGGTCGTCATAATCAAGTGTAATCGTTGGTTCGTCCCAATATACAATTATTTTGTCTGATGTATTAAATGATAACATATAATACATTGCTGGTAAATACGATTTAATATCGCAAATCATAATTTCAACTTTATCACCAATACTATTATCAACCTTCCATATTCCACCAGTTCTTTTATTTTTACTAAATTCCTTAGCAGCAAAATAATGTAGTCGAATATCGTCGGCACTATCACAACCAAACGCAAATGCTACTTTTTTATTTACAGAAATGGCAGACCTTGCTAATGCCAACCCTACATGTCTAGCAGCACAAACAAATATGATTTTATGTTGTTCGGATAACCCGATTGGAGTAATCGTTTTTCCGGTTCCTGTGGGTGCTATATATAAAACCAATTTAGGTATTTCATTTTTACAAGCGGTGATTATTTCTTTTTGGTGTTCGTATAGCATTAAATCGCTATATTTAAGTAAATTTGGGTTTTTCTCAATATATTCAACCGAATTTTCAATTATTTTTTGGATAGAGATTATATCTTCTAACTTTTGTATAATTTTATTTGCGATTTCTAAAATATGTCTATTTATTAAAGGCACTTTATTCTTTAATAATTTATAAAGTGTGAAATAATAATACTCCATTTTTTTACTGTTTTTTAATTGATATTTTAGTATTTTTTCAATTTGTTCCAATAAAACATATTCATAAATATTATTTTTATCAATTGTATTTTCGGTATTTTTAGTAATACGAATAAGGTCTGATTTTTTGAGGATTGGACTTGAATTTATGTTTAATGTTATGTAATCAACCTTATACTTTTTAATAATTTCATTTATTTTTTCACGAAAATATTTATTAAATATAAAGTCTTCCATTTTATCACCATACTCAATTTTTAAAAATGTAAATATAGAATCCGTTTTATTGTATCTGATATTCACATCACAATTACCTTTAATTATCAATTTAAGGATTTCGATTTCATCAGAAGAAACAGGTATTTCAATTGTTTCCCATTCAGATTTAGTAAGTTTGAGTTGGTTTAGATCCATCTTTTAAATTAGTTATGTATTATATTAATTTAATTTACTTGTTTTAAATTGTTTTTCAAATCAATTTTTTTTTATAAATAAAATATTAACATGAATAGCACCTTTATTCTATTTGAATGTATTATTTATTTCAATTAAAAAAAAATGAAATGAATAATTAAATAATACGAATGGTACAAATAACAATATAAAATGAAACATACCATTATATCCATTGAAGGAAACATTGGTTCCGGTAAAAGCACCTTATTTGAACAATTGCAACATACTTTTTCGAATAATCCAAACATTATATTTGTAAGAGAACCTGTTGATATATGGGAAAATATACGAGATGAAAATGGAAGAACTATTTTAGAAAAATTTTATGAAAACCAAGTAAAGTATTCGTTTTCATTTCAAATAATGGCATATATTTCTCGTATAAATTTATTAAAAGAAAGTATTAATAAAGCACCTCATGATTCAATTATTATAACAGAGCGTAGTTTATATACAGATAAAATGGTTTTTGCGAAAATGCTTTATGATACTCATAAAATAGAATGTATAAATTACCAAATTTATTTAAATTTATTTGAAACATTTAAGAATGACTTTTATGTTGACAAAGTTATATATATAAAAACAGACCCTGATATTTGTTATAATCGTATTTTAAAAAGAGCAAGAACAGGAGAAAACAATATTTCATTGGATTATTTACATTTATGTCATGAGTATCATAATAATATGATTCATGAGTTAGAATGCGATAAAATATTATTAAATGGAAATGTAGATATTTATGAAAATAGTAATCAATTAAATGATTGGATGTGTCAAATCCAAGACATTATTAAAAACTATTAAATTACTTTATTATGTTAGTTATGTTAGTTATGTTAGTTATGTTAGTTATGTTAGTTATGTTAGTTATGTTAGTTATGTTAGTTATGTTAGTTATGTTAGTTATGTTAGTTATGTTAGTTATGTTAGTTATGTTACTATTATTTTCATAGACAATAAAAAAATATTTTTTTATAGAGTATATGTTTACGGGTAATTCCAGGAAAACATTAAAGCTCCTGGACCTCCACTACCTGCACCTGTTGGGGCCTTGGTACCTCCTCCACCACCTCCAATTTGAGAACTGGCTGTTGTCGAAGAATTTGAGGTTGCTGACCCACCATAACCACCAATATTCCAATTATTTATGGGATTTCCACCACTTGGAAATCCATTATAACCACCACCAACATTAAAACCACCACCACCACCACCACCAAAATAATAAACAGTTTGGTCTGGAATACTATTAAATGATGTATATAATGAACTAAAATTTCCTCCACCAGTACCACCAAAATTAACAGGATTATTAGACGCATCAGTCCCGTTTTGACCATTTCCAGAAATGTCAACTGTTATTGCGCCTATTGCAGAAGTTATACTATAGGTTCCACCAGCTCCACCTTTTCCATAGTTACCATTATTGCTGTTATAACCTCCGCCACCACCTCCACCACCACTAATGTAATTAAGCCTACAATTAAAACTCCCATTTAGTTTAACACTTGCGGAACCACCACCAAAACCATTTCCTGATAAGTCTAATACTGGTAAAGTTAAACCACCTCCAGCATTAAAATTATACGTAAGATTTCCTGCGCCACCTACCCTAAAAAAAGTATCACCGCCCGCATTAGCCCCTCCATTTCCTACACCAAAGTTATAAGTAGAATTATTTGACATATCAACTGAACCAATTATTATACTACCTCCACCTCCACCTCCGGCTAAAGCACCACCGCTACCACCACCAATACACGCAAACTTTATGTTTTTACTGCCTGTTTGTCCAGGATTTATATTAAAACTTCCTGTAAAATTACTACCCATATAATTAACCATTTTAATACCATTAATATGTTTATAAATAATTAATCCTGATTGTTTTGATGTAATACTTGAAAAAGAAATATCATTAAAGGTTGGTTCAAATACTTGGCCTATATCGTAATATGTTACAGGGGTCGTATTTAATGACTGGTCATAATATTTTGTTACTTGAATTATCTGATAACTTAAATCAAACACATTATTAGTTTTAGATTTTAAAAATACATTTGATAAATCAGTATAAGTTATTGGTAAAGAACCTGGATTTTTATTATAAAAAAAATTGGTATTTATATTAGTGCCTGATGTCTTTGGAGCTAATATATATGATATGTCTATAAATGATAAATCACCACCAAATGTGTTTGAGTATCCAACATTAAAGCCAGTTAATCCAGACATTATTATTTAATCATGAGAAAATAAAATACCCATTAGGGTTTATATTTTAATAAATCAAGTTGTTTTGAAGTTGTCGGGAATTCAGACGAACCATAAATATCTTGAAGTAATAACCACTCAAATAATCCTCCAATATAAATATGTATATTATAAAATCCGAGTAAATATAACTGTTTATATTTTTGAATTGGTGTATCGTCGTTACAGTTTTTTCCATAAATAATAATTTTAATATTTTTATTAATATTTTTAATATAGTCATTAATAACGTGTTCTTCTTTATTATAAGGCATAGTAGTTAATATTAAACAATCTTGTTCTTCTAATTTTAAAGTATTAATTAATAAGTATTGTTCGGGTTTTGTTGACAATAATTGTTGAATATCTTCAAAATTCGTTTTATTTATTGATTGAGTATTTCCCATAAATAATTATTTAATTTTATATTTAAATTTATATAAAATTAACTAATTAAATTGAACGACAATTTCGACCTTTTCTTTTTTAATACTTTTAGTAGCTGAAATTGATAATTCTTCTCTTTTTTTGCGTGTTTTTGAATTGTCTACAAGTTCTTTTCTTCTTGATGTGCTATTACGACAATTCATATCTGTTTCAATCTCATCATAGTTTTGTTCTATATATTCAATAACTTTGTTTTCTATAGCCCATTTAAAAAAGTTTAATTGACCGATTGTTGTTTCAATACTTGTATTATTTTTATATGGAATACTTATTCTATCCCATCTACAGAAAGGGTCAAATCTTCTTTTAGAATACGCCTTTAATTTTAATTTATAATCAACATAAACCTTAAATCTTTTGGGTGGATCACCAGCATTATTAATTGAATAAATTGTGTAATATTTTTTTGCGTAATTAGTCGCAAACCAATCTACAATTCTTAATGAAATTTTATTTTCTCCTGTAATAATATTTAACATACGATTTAAAGCACTTTCATTTTTATAAAATTCGATTAAATTTGTTAATAATAAATTATTTTGAGTTATATAATTGACAGGTTTAATCATAAATGTGTTTTATTATTAAAAATACTTTGTTTAAATACTTATTTAAATAAATATTATTTTTGCTCTTTATCAACATTTGTTGAAATTGGTTTTAAAAATGCGTCTCTATTGACAACATCATCAATATAATTATTATTACACAAATATGGATTTAAATTTGATTGACATATAATTTGTCGTTCTGATAATTTTTGTTCTATGCATTCTTTTTTATTTGAAAATCTATTATTATTATTATTTAAAATATCCCAGGTGGTTTCATCGTGATTTAATGATGCTGAATATGCGGATTTTTCAACATTATTAATGTATTCAATATTTTCTAAAACCGAAAGTTCATGTTTATATTGTCTGATAGACTTATCATAGGGTTCTCCTTTGTTCCATTTCCATTCGTAATAATTCATTATTATAATTGGTTATAAAAATAATAGTTGGATAACTTATTATTCAATTCTATGAATTTTTAATTGTTTTGTAAATTCGAACTTGTTTTTATTTGTGCATCTTCTTTTTAAATTACATTCTAAACATGATAATACAACATTATCAATATTATGACCATAATTATTATCAATTCTATCTATGGACCACTGTTTATTCTCTCTAACAACTTTATATAATAAAAACATTTTACAAGAACAATAATAACATGTTAGGTTTGATTCAACTAATTTATTTAATATTAAATTTAAATAAATGAATTTTTGAGGTTCAAGATTATTTTTTTTAATATCCTGTTGTTTATAACCGTATATTTTTTTTTCTATTTGTTTAATTACATTTATATATTTTAATTCAATATTAGGTAGTTCATTACAAATATTTTTTAAAATAGACAATTGTTTCTCATATATAAAATAATCATCAGGAAACAAAAATGTTTTTATATCAGTGCGTTCTTTATTATACTCTAACTTATAAGTTGCTTTTTTAATTTTATATCGTGTAGATGTTCCAACTATATTTATTTTTTTATCGTTATTATCATTAATTATAACTTCATTTGTATCTTCGTTTTTAATTATGGATGATATGTTTGTTTCCATTATAGTATTTATATTATAAACCAATATAAATATTATAATATAACTATATATTTTAAAACGAGTTAAACTTAACACCTGATATAATATAAATGGAACACTCAATTAATGAAGAATGCCACGAATTAAAAAATATAAAATACAAAACGATGTTATTAAATAGAACACCTTTAAAAGAAACTAAGATAACAAATCATAATAATATATCATGTTTAGAAAAATTTTTAGAAAATGAACAACAACTTAATATTAATGGTCCATGGTGTAAATTGGATAATACCATTAAGATTAAAAAGTTAACTTGTTATGTTCAAATGTATAAAGAAAAGAATAATTTAAATGATGAAGAAGAAAAACATTTAATTGCTTTTTTTAAGGATTGTTTGGATAGAAAAAAATTACAAAAAGTAAAGGATGTTATATATAATAAAACCACAGGAATAATTAAAGATATTCCAGCATTAGTGTATAATAAACCAACTAAACATTTTACTTTAAAAAGTCTTGATAAAAGAATATCAACCTTGAAAAGTTTACCTCCAAAAAAAACACATGGAACTATAAAAAATAAACACAATATTTCTGATGTTTTAGAGATTTCCCAAGATTGTGATGAATCTTAATTTTAGTCTCCTTGTTATGTTTACACGGTAATAATAGTTTATGTATAAAAGTGATAATATAAAAAATCAAATTAAAAACAACTTTTTAATTTAATTAAATGTATTTTAATGATTTAGAAACTCTTGAAAATATAATTGATAGTTTAATACCTGAAGAAATATTATTAATAAACGATGACAAAATAAGAGTAGATTTTATAGAAACAATCCTTGAATTAATATACGATTATGTTAGTGAAAACTCAACATTAATAACTGAACCGGATTTTCATGATGTATGTATTGATGAAATATATAATTTATGTTTAACACAACTTGAAGATCACATTTTACTAAATGATATATTTGAAGAAGAAATATATAATTATGTGGAGGAATCAATGGAAATATTTTATTCTTCATTTTTTCCGTTGCGTTCATTTGAAAATAGTATAATAATATCTGAACCAAATATTAGTGTTATTTCTAATAAATTATCTGTGTTAATGTCTAAACCTCAACATACACAAAGAACACCAGAATGGTATAATTTTAGACATAATTTAATTACAGCAAGTAATGCGTATAAGATATTTGATAGTGTATGTAGTCAAAACCAATTAATTTATGAAAAATGTCAGGCATTAATGATAAATTCTTCTGAAAAAGAATATGTTAATATAAACACGACCCTTCATTGGGGACAAAAATATGAACCATTGTCGACAATGTTTTATGAAGATAAGTATGATACTGAAATAAAAGAGTTTGGATGTATAAAACATGATAAATATGATTTTTTAGGCGCATCTCCAGATGGAATTAATGTTAAAGTTAACTCACCAAGATATGGTCGTATGCTTGAAATAAAAAATGTTGTATCTCGTGTGATTGATGGTACTCCTAAAAAAGAATATTGGATACAAATGCAGCTTCAACTAGAGATTTGTAATTTAGAGGAATGTGATTTTTTAGAAACAAAATTTGTAGAATATGAAAACGAAAAAGAATTTATGGATGATGGAACCGATTTTTTAATATCTAAAACAGGTCAAATGAAAGGTGTTATAATGTATTTTTCTAAAAATAATGGTGTTCCAATATATATTTATAAACCTTTACATATGACACAACCTGAATTTGAAATATGGGAAACATCTAAAATGGATGAATATATCGATTATGTTTGGATTAAAAATATTTATTGGAAGTTGGAATGTTATAGTTGTGTTTTAGTTTTACGAAATAATATTTGGTTTAAGGATAATATTAAAGAAATGCAGAAAATGTGGGACATTATTGTAAATGAAAGAAACACAGGATATGAACATAGAGCAGCTACAAAAAAACAAAAAAAAGATGAAAATATAAATAATGGGTTATGTTTATTAAATATAAATAAAAAATCAGGTAAAGTTGAAATAAAACAAAATAATATAATATATGAAATTAAAACAGAAATAATTACATAACAATTATTCTATATTATAATAATTTACACGAATTCCGTCTGAATTCACAGGAGGCAAAACCTTTGAAATATTTGTTTTAATTTGATGTTCTTTATATAGTGAACCACAAAAATTTGATGGCATACATCTTCCGGTGTCAGGATTATTTGGATATTTTAAATTATTATTTATTTGTTCGTAAGACCCGACTTTAAAAATTGGATAATGCCACCATATACTAGATTCATTAACGTTTGTTACTCCAAGAGTATTTTTAATTGGAAAACTATCTTCTAAAAGAACCTCATTAACTGATGAGGGGTAATTGCCATTACTACCTAAATTATAATTATCAAAATTTTCAATATTTTTGTTACAAATTATTAATAAAAAGATGGTTATTAATAATAACACAAATATATAATTCATATAATATATATGAATAATGTTTTCTGTAAATTAAATAATATATAAAAAAATAATATAAAATAATAATTACAACATATAATAATAAATATGTTAACTTCATCTGATATGCGTGTTACTAAAAGAAATGGTGAATTAAAAGATATATCATTTGATAAAATTTTAAATCGTGTTAAAAAACTTGGTTTAGAAGCAAATATTCAAATAAATTATTCATCACTTGTTATAAAAGTAATAGACCAATTATATGACACGATTAATACAACTAAAATAGATGAGTTAACCGCGGAGCAATGTGCTGCGTTATCTACACAACATCCAGATTATGGAGTATTGGCTGGTCGTATAGTTATTTCAAATCATCAAAAAAACACGATTCCCTCGTTTTCTAAATCAATGGAAAAATTATATGGTTTTGTTAATTGTAATGGGAAAAAGTCTCCTATTATTTCGGATGAATTATGGGAGATTGTATCAGCAAATAAAGAATTATTTGATAATATAATTGTTCATGATAGAGACTATTTAATTGATTTTTTTGGGTTTAAGACGCTTGAAAGGTCGTATCTTTTAAAAATTGGTGATACAATTATAGAAAGACCACAACATATGTGGTTGCGTGTATCAATTGGTATTCATGGTAATAATTTAAAAGATGTAAAAGAAACCTATGATTTAATGTCTCAGAAATTTTTTACACATGCAACACCTACATTATTTAATTCTGGAACCCCTAGACAACAATTAAGTTCGTGTTATTTACTTGCGATGGAAGATGATAGCATCGAAGGTATTTATAATACATTATCTGATTGTGCACAAATTTCTAAATATTCAGGAGGAATTGGACTTCACATTCATAATATTCGTGCGAAAGGTTCACACATTAGTGGAACAAATGGCAAAACTGATGGTATTATTCCAATGTTAAGAGTGTATAATAGCACAGCACGATATGTGAATCAGTCAGGTAAGCGTAATGGTAGTTTTGCGATTTATATTGAGCCATGGCATGCTGATATTGAAGATTTTTTAGAATTAAAAAAAAATCATGGTGATGAAGAATTAAAAGCAAGGGATTTGTTTTATGCTTTATGGATACCCGATTTGTTTATGGAGCGAGTAAAAGAAAATAATAAATGGTCATATTTCTGTCCGCATGAATGCGTCGGATTATCAGATGTATATGGTGAAAACTTTAAGGAATTATATGAAAAATATGAAGTTGAAGGAAAAGCTCGCAAAACAATTAATGCTCGTGAGTTATGGTTTAAGATTTTAGATACACAAATGGAAACAGGAACACCTTATATATTATATAAGGACACAGCAAATATGAAAAGTAATCAAAAAAATATTGGAACAATTAAATCAAGTAATTTATGTACTGAAATTATTCAATATTCAGATGATACTGAATCGTCCGTTTGTAATTTAGCAAGTATTGCTTTACCCGCATTTGTGGATGAATTAACTAAAACCTTTAATTATGAAAAATTACATGAAGTAACCAAAATAGTTGCGAATAATTTGAATAGAATAATAGATATTAATTTTTATCCTACAGAAAAAACCCGAAGGAGTAATTTATTACATAGACCCATTGGTATTGGGGTTCAGGGGTTAGCAGATACATTTATTATGATGGATATTGCGTTTCATAGCGAAGAAGCAAAACAAATTAATAAATTAATTTTCGAGACGATTTATCACGCTTCTTTAGAAAAAAGTAATGAAATCGCAATTGATAGATACAATCAACTAAAACATAATTATGATAATATATCTTTATATTTCGTATCTCTTAAAAAAAATAATACTAATGATTTAATAACAATTAATATTTGTAATAATACATCTTTATTACATTGTGAATATAATAAATTATCACACACTCATTGTGGCGCATATAGTTCTTTCGAAGGGTCACCATCATCCAAAGGTATTCTTCAATTTGATATGTGGGGGGTGACACCTTCATCAACTTATGATTGGGATAAATTAAAAGAATCAATAACAAAATATGGGTTAAGAAATTCACTTCTTGTAGCACCTATGCCTACAGCAAGCACCTCACAAATTTTAGGATATAATGAATGTTTTGAACCATTAACAAGTAATATTTATAGTAGGAGTACTTTAGCAGGTGAATTTATAGTGGCAAATAAATTTTTGATGAAAGATTTGATTAATATTGGATTATGGAATGAACAAATTAAAAATAATATTATAGCCAATAAAGGCAGTATTCAGCATTTAGATATTATACCTGAACAAATTAGAAATAAATATAAAATTGTATGGGAGATCCCTATGAAACACGTAATTGATATGTCAGCAGATAGAGGAGCATATATATGTCAAAGTCAAAGTCTTAATTTATGGGTTGAAGAACCAACATATAACTCTCTTACTTCAATGCATTTTTATTCATGGAATAAAGGATTAAAAACGGGTATATATTATTTAAGAAGAAAGGCAAAACATCAAGCTCAACAATTTTCAATTGAACCTGAAAAGAACACCTCAAATCATATGGAGAATGATATATGTGAGATGTGCTCAGCTTAATTAGTTTTTAATAATTTATAAATTAAATTTTTAATAGTTGGATTTTTCTCACATATATCGTCGTTAAATTTTATCATAACATAACATCTTAATGTTATTAATATATCATTAAACGCATTATGTAAATGTCCAGGTTCTGTATTAAATAAATGTCTGTGTAGTTCTATTAATTTTGGCCATTTAGGAGATATAACACCCCTTTTATTTACTTTTGTTAACTTACATAATTTTGTTGTATTTATCATAGTACAATAATATGATTTTAGTTTTTTTAATGTATTAAATTCCTCATATAATACATGTCTTAATAATTCAACACGAATCATATTTACATCAAACATAATATTATGTCCTATAATTATATCCGATTTATTGTAATCTTCCATAAATTCGATTAAAGGACTAATAATATTTATTCCAATAGTATTCGATATTTCATTCGTGATACCGTGAATCAAAACAACATTATTTGGAATAATAATGTTGTTTGGAACTTTTATTATATCATTTTTTTGTTTTACAATCTCATTAGTTTCGGTGTTATACATAATATAACTTAATTGAACCACATGAGGCCATAAATGAACATTGTGATTTTCTACAACTGATACACCAGTAGGTACTCCGGTTGTTTCAGTGTCAAATACCATACATATTGTCATTTTGTTAATAGTTATTATTGAGTGTTATTGCTTATTAGTTTTTTACAATCCATTTTATTATAATTTTCATTTCAATTTTTTTTTAATACTTATTATTTTTACTTTACTAAAATTTTTTTTTCATTTTTTTCAATTCAATAAAAAAATTTTATATTTTATTTTTATTTTTATTTTATTTATATTTTTATTTTTTTTATTTTATTGAAATACTTATATTTTAAGATTTAAATTGTAGTCCACTTGATAAACAACACCTACATAACGGACATTTTGCTGTTTCACACGGAACATTACCACAGTCATCATTTCTATAATTTTCAGTACATCCTTGACATCGCGTCATTGGTAATTTATCCCAGCATTCATAACATAATTGTTTTTTACAGCAATTAGATGTTATTGATAAAGTTGACACATGACATATACAACATTTATCAAATTCATATTCTATGTGGTCTTCACATCCTAATATAGAAGACCATTCATCTCCTGTAAACCCGTTATTTTTAGTTTCATAAGAACCTGTATATTTATTAAACTTTATTTTTTTCATAGTTTCACTTAATTTTTCTAGTATGATTTTATAATCATCGTCTAATGGTTGTTTATGACTCCACCATAAGGTTGTTGTGTATAACATAAGATAATTAATATGATTCTCCTTCTCATCCCGTATTTTTGTACTCTCTATATAAAGCTGAACACCATAATTGTTAGTATGGTGACTTTTACTAAATCTTAAATTACAAGTAACTTCTAATCCACATAATTTGTTAATAGGTATTCTGATATCTTCTTTAGATAACTGTTCAGTAGCAAAGAATTCTTTTAACTTTAAAGTTAGAGTATTCATGTTTCTTTTTAATTAATTCTTTTTGTTATTATTTCACTTAAATTATATCAGGTCAAATCCATTTCAATTTTTTTAATATTTTTTACAAATTCCAAAACTTTTTCTATGCCATTTGGTTATTCCATATTGTATAATTCCAGAGATATGTTTTTTTGAACCATAACCTTTATTACTATCTATTCCATAATTTTCAATTAATTCTGGATTTTCAATACATAAATCGTAAATATATTTATCTCTTGCTACTTTTGCCAAAATTGATGCGGCAGCAATTGAACTATATTTATTATCTCCGCCTTCAATACATACATATGGAATTACTTCTAAAATATTTCGTTTTTTATTTAAGGTAGATATTGGATTAAAGTAGTTCCCATCAATTAATAGTTGAAATTTAAGTTCGTTTTTTTCTTCTTCTGTGAATGGTTGAGTAACATATTCTTTTAATTTTAATATTGAGTTTCTCATTGATGTTTGTGTTGCTTGTAAAATATTTATTTCGTCGATTACGGTTTCATCTTCAAAAGTTACATACCAACCTATCGCATTCTCTTTAATATAATTTGCGGCTTCTTCTATTTTTTTTTTAGATGTAAACCTTTTACTATCTTTCATCATTGAATGGTTAAAACTGTCATCTTTAGGTAAAATAACAGCTGCTGTATAAACCCGACCAAATAAAGGACCCCGTCCCACTTCATCAACTCCAATTTCAAAGACATCTGGATCTATATCATAACATGTTTTTAATGGTTCACGCATTAATTTTCTGCATGACGATGTATTATTTAATTCCATAATAATTAATTATTATAAAAACTATTTATTTGGTTTTACATTATAATATAATTTTTTCACTGTATAAAATATATGTTAATGTTTCGTAAATTATTAATAGTTTTATTTATTTTAATATTAGGAATAACGATACTATATCCTTTTTTAGCAACTCAACTTGAAGGAATGACAACAGATCCCAATAATCCAAACCCAAATCCAAACCCAAATCCAAACCCAAACCCAAATCCAAACCCAAACCCGAATCCAAATCCAACCCCAACCCCGAATCCAAATCCAACACCAACCCCGAATCCAAATCCAACACAGGGACCACCACCTACTAATACTATAAACTATCCGAATCAAATAAATTATTCAACATATCCTTATGATGACTCTTTACCTAAAGGAATAAATAAAAGTCAAATAATACCAGGACAAGAAGATTTATATATTTTAAAGACACAAGTTGTTCCTCCAGTTTGTCCTGCGTGTAATCCAGTTGTAATTTATAAAAATAAGAAATGCGAACCTTGTCCAGCATGTGCACGTTGCCCGGAATCAAGTTTTGAATGTAAAAAGGTTCCAAATTATAACGCACTTAATAATGAATATTTACCTAAACCAGTATTAAATAGTTTTTCTAGTTTTGGAATGTAATTTATTCTCTAGTTTTAATACAACTTTTATCCATTTGAAATGTCATTCCTTTATTATTAATAGGGACAATTTTAATAATACATTTGGATTTTTTACCATAAAGTGATTCAGTACATCCTTTTTCTTTTTTTTTAATTGTTTTTGTAATTAGTTTCTTAAATATTTTAGGTTTATCATTAACACATCTAGACCTAAAATGTTCATACCTTTCTCTCACATCATCATATGTTAAATTGTTTTTTTTATTTAGCATTTTATTTATTAATTCATGTAAATTGTAAACATAAAGAGAAAACGAATTTCTATTTTTCATGTTTGCCATTGTTAACGGCAATGTTTTAAAATTTGTTTTAAGGTTTATTCTACAGAATTTACAAGGTATTACATTTTTAAGATTAATTATAAAATTGCGATAATTCTTTTTATCATTTTCAGTAGGGTTTATAGGATAATTAAAACTCATAATGTGTAAATAATGCCAGAGACTTGGTCCCCATACACTTGTTAACATTCCATCACCGCTGTTGTAGTCATTATTTGTATAAGTTCTCTTTTTAGTTTTATTCATATAAAATCATTAGAAAATATAAATTACATAAATAATTAAGATGTAGTGTCGTAATTTAATATGCTATTCATAATTTTATTTGAATAATTTAAATTGTGTTTTATTTTTTTTACTTTAGAAAAATGAAAAGATTGTTTGATTTCCATTATTTTTGTATAATAACTATAGTCATTAATATAATTATATTTATTTACTTCAATAATATCTCCAGATACATTTCTAAATAACATAATATAAGTATAATATTAATTATATTTATATTATATTCGTTAATCATTTTGTTTATTTATTCTCGTTAAATATTATATAAATGTATTCTGAATTTACAAAAAAAATAAAAAATTATACAAATAAAATTAGTACCACCACATTTTTTACATTTGCGATATTTTTTATATTTTTATCTATCGCTATTTATTTTTATTTTTCAAGTTTTAAAGCTAAATTCAACCATAATTTAGAAAACGCAAATAAAACAGATAAACATTCTCAAGCAGAGTTAATGTTATTCTCGGTTGATTGGTGTCCTCATTGTAAAAAAGCAAAACCAATTTGGGAAGAATTAAAAACCGAATATGAAAATAAAACAGTTAATGGTTATACGATAATATTTACAGATATTGATTGTACAAATGAAACCCCTGAAATTGAAAAGATAATAACTAAATACAAAATTGAAGGATATCCCACTATTAAATTATTAAAAAATGGTCAAGTTATTGAATATGACGCAAAACCATCTAAAGCAACATTAGAAGAATTTTTAAATACAGTTCTCTAAGAAATCCTTGGAGGTTTGTCTACCATTTTCTAATAATTCCTTTCTAGCATCAATGGAATTTAAAACTATTGATAAATTGTTTATACTTAATAACTTAGATTTACATATAATTTCATTTTTTATTGATATTTGGTCCATGTTTGTGTCGTAATTATAAATAAGCTTAAATAAAAAATTAAAAATAAAATCTAATAATGTGGATGTTGGTTCAACCTTATTTTGTTTATAATTATTGTTATATTGATTTTTAAATCCGAGTATTTCATCAATATTAATATTTGGTTGTGTTTCAATACATTTATTTAAAGGGTAGTTACATGTAATACCTCCATCAATATAACATTTGTCTTCTAAAAAAACAGGAGAAATCATAATGGGAAACGCACAAGTCATTTGTAACGCAACCAATAACATTAATGATGGATGACTTTTAAAAGAAATGTCGACTAATTCAAAATTGTTTATTTCAAATGTGTAAAAATGTAACTCTATTTTTGTAATTTCATAGAATTCTTGGAGTGTAATATTAATAGATATATCTTTAGCATCAAACAACGGTTTAATACATTTTTCTAGCAATTTTATATCAAAAATTCCTTTTTTTGTATAAGAATCAAATATATTTTTTACATTTATTGGAAATACTTCATTCCAAGGGCGTTTAATAATATAATCAATTACATCCACCCATTCAAACCTTAAACATAGTATAGTTCCAAGAAGGGCGCCTGCTGATGTTCCATATATAGTCTGAATATTGTCAATGTCTATAAATTTAGATTCAAACAAAAAATGTATTGCTCCTAAGGTTTGTATTATAGTTGGTCCGCCTCCAGAAATTACTAAATGCTTGATTGTTTTAGTTTCCATATATAAATAATTATTTACATTTATTTATATATATTTTTTTCTATAGTTTGTGTAAATGTCAGATATATTTACTCTTGAAAATATTGAAGATTTTTCTGAAAAGTTAAATATTGATGATTTATATGAGAAAAAAAAACAACACGATCTTGGTAAATTAACATTATTTAATAAAATACTAAACCGAATACATGTAAGAATAAAAACAACTTCAAAACAAAATATTAATGAACAATTTTGTTGGTTTCTTGTTCCAGAAATTATTATTGGTGTTCCAAAATATGATAATGCTTCGTGTATTGCGTACCTTTTGGATAAATTAAAAAAAAACGGGTTTAATGTTAAATATATTCATCCAAACACATTACTTATTTCTTGGAATCATTGGGTCCCTTCTTATGTTCGTTCCGAAATTAAAAACAAAACTGGAATTATTATTAATGAATATGGTGAACAAATAGAAGAGTCCAATACGAATAAATCAGAATATAGCCATGAAGACACAAATTATCAAATGTTCAATATTAAGGAAAATACCATATCTCAAAAACAACCTCTTCAGAATAAAAACTATACACCTATCAAATCATATAAACCTTCGGGTAAATTGGTATATAATGATGATTTGTTAAATCATTCCGAATATAAAATAAAATGATTTATATATGGGTGGAAGGGAGTATACACGCAATAAAAAACAACAAAACTCGCTTAATAAAACAAAAAAAAATAGTAAAATTCTTCCAAATTTAACAAGTGAGCAAAGACAAACTATATGCAAAACATATTCGAATGTATTCAATACATTCGAAGATAAAATTAAACCTGTTGATATATCTCAAATAAATGAAATTAATAAACTGTTTAAAATACCATTTACACCATCTAAAATAACAGCACAGGATGATTTCTATTCTTATATTAATTATAGATGGATTAAAGATACGAAACTTGAAAAGAACCAAGAATATATTACACAATTAGACTCTTTTAGATTAGTTCAATATAAAGTATATCGTGAATTATTAGAAATTGTTAAAGAATATACCCAAGAGAATGATACAAAATTAGCACAAGAAATCAGTAATTTTTATAAATCTCAATTAAAAGGATCGTCATTAAATCAAATAAAACAATATGCGAATGATACATTAAACATGATTGATGAATTAAGACAAAATAACAATAATTTATGGAAATTATTAGGAATAATGAACCAAAATGAAATTATAGCTTGGGGAGTTCCATTTAATTTTAATTTATTTCCAGATAATAAAAACCCTACAATATATAGGTGTTATATAGACCCAGCCAAACTTACTTTAATTGATATTAATTTATATTATGATGATGGGACAGATGTAGCATATAAAACAAATTATAAAAGACATTATTTTAAATATTTAAATAATTTATTTGAATTTGTATTTGGCAAAAATAATGGATTTAATATTAAAGACATATTTGATGTTGAAGTTCAATTAGTCCAACTATTTGAGTGTGTTGGTAGAAAAAATGACCAAAATTTTCATAATGTTGTAACTAATAAAACCGCAATGGATGAATATGGCTTTGATTGGACTGAATTTAGCAAATCTATTGGATTTGAAGAAACGCCCGACTTTTTTATAACAGGAGATTTAAATTATTTGGATTGCTGTACACAATTATTAAAAAAGGAATGGTCATCCGAAAAATGGAGAACATACTGGATTTATATTTATATAAGACAATTAGTGAGACAAAATCAAGATGGGTACAGAGTATATTTTGAATTTAATGGGAAATTTGTGAATGGACAAACAAGTGCTGTATATGATGATTTAGGACCCGTGTTTGGTTTAGGGTATGCTTTTAATACTTTTTTAACAAATGAATATATTAATAGGTATGAAAACAAACAATATGTGGATTACTTAAAAACAATGGCATCTGATTTGAAAACGGTTTTTACAAGAATTATTCAAAAAAATAAATGGTTACAACCAAAAACCAAAGAATACGCTTTATTAAAATTTAAACATTTTAAATTAATAATTGGGTCACCAAAAATATTGAGAGAAGACCCTTTATTAAATTATTCTGATAATGACGGATGGGGAAATCATTTAAAAATTTCAAAATGGAGAAATGATAAACGCACAAAATTAAATGGAAAACATGTAGTTGATATACCACTCATCGACTGGTCACTTACACCACCAAAATTTATAGGTTCACAGGCATATGTCGTTAATGCTTCGTACACTCCTTCAGAAAACTCAATTTATGTTCCTCTTGGTTATATACAAAAACCTTTTTTAGATTTAGATGAAAGAGGTATTGAATACAATTTAGCACATTTGGGATTTACATTAGCACACGAAATGTCACATTCATTAGATGATTTCGGTAGTAAATATGATTATAAAGGAAGACTATATGATTGGTGGACTGAAAAAGACAAAAAACATTTTACAAAAATTCAAAATGATGTTATTACACAATACGAGACATTTGCTAAATATGACGGCATTAAGTTTGATGCGGCACCTAGTGTTGGTGAAGATTTAGCAGATATTTCTGGATTAGCAATATGTAGAGAATATTTAAGAGATTGGCAAGATAAAAATTCAGATATTATACCTATTCGTGCGTTATCTTATCAAGCTTTTTTCGTTTATTTTGCTTATCAACAACGCCAAAAAATTAATAAAAAGGCTTTAGAGTCTCAACTTAAAACAAATCCTCATCCTTTAGATAAATATAGAACAAATGTTCCATTATCCAGAATGGGAATATTTAGGACAATTTATAATATAAAAAAAGGAGATAAAATGTTTTGGCATTCAACAAATACAATTTGGTAATTTCTAAATATTTAGAAATAATAATTTTATAATTATATATTATATAAAATGGCTACTAGAAAAGTTCATCACCGTCGTAAAGGAGGAAGTTCTCGTTCTGCCGCAAGAGGCCGTTCTGCCGCAAGAGGTCGTTCTGCCGCAAGAGGCCGTTCTGCCGCAAGAGGCCGTTCTGCCGCAAGAGGTCGTTCTGCCGCAAGAGGCCGTTCTGCCGCAAGAGGTCGCTCTGCTTCAAGAGGTCGTTCTGCCGCCGCACATATGGCAGCCGCAATGGCTCGTTCAATGGCCTAAACAATATATTTAGGAATTAATTAAATTAATTATTTTTTTTTTATAATTAATATATATATACAAATGGCATCAAGAAAACAACAATTATCAAACCGTAATAAAACCGCAAAACGTTCTGCGTCACGAGCTGCTTCAAAAGCCGCATCAAGAGCTGCTTCTGCTGCCCGTAGTGCTTCAAAGGCTGCGTCACGAGCCGCATCCGCATCAAGGTCTTCATCAGCTTCTCGTTCTGCTTCTGCCGCTAGATCTGCCGCAGCTGCTGCTTCAAGAGCCGCTTCTGCTGCTCGTATGGCATCCGCCGCAGCAAGTAGGTCCGCTGCTGTAGGTGGAGGAAGAGTTTAAATATATTTATTTGATAAAAATATTATGTTTATATTTTATTTAATATTTAGGGGTTTATCTTGTTTTATATGTTATTAGTTTATCAATTATATCTAATAGGTTCGTCAAATCTACGAGATTGTAAAATCCTGCGTTGTTCATCAATTCTGCGTTGTTCATCAATTCTTCGTTGTTCATCAATTCTTCGTTGTTCATCAATTCTGCGTTGTTCATCAATTCTTCGTTGTTCATCAATTCTGCGTTGTTCATTTCTTTTTTGTTCATCAATTATTAATTGATCGGCAAGTCTACGCGATTGTATAATTCGGTTTTGTTCATCAATTCTTCGTTGTTCATCAATTCTGCGTTGTTCATCAATTCTGCGTTGTTCATTTCTTTTTTGTTCATCAATTATTAATTGGTCGGCAAGTCTACGCGATTGTATAATTCTGTTTTGTTCATCAATCCTGCGTTGTTCATCAATTGATTTTTCATAAGGTATTGTTGGATTGTTAATTCTGGGTTGGTCGTAATACCTTGATGGGGTATTAATTCTGGGTTGGTCGTAAAATCTGCGGTTTTCATTAAGACGATTTACTTCTAAATATGAGGGTTGTACATTATCCATATTTATTAATTGAATAATTTTATTTTCCAACACTTCTTTTTGTTTATTTAGTGTTTTAAATCCAATTTTATTAATTATAGCTTCATATAATTGAATACCTTTAATATAATCTCTTTCACATGTTAAATATAAATCTGTAATTAAGTGTCTAGTTTCGTCTACGGTTTTTGATAATAGTTTTCCGGTTAATTCAGGATTTATTCTTACTTTTTTTTCTTTTGTATGAGGGTCAATTACATATCTAAATAAAATATTAATTATGTTTAATAATTTACCTTGTTTTAAATTTGCGTTTCTTATCATTACTTTTATATTGTCTGCATAGTTCTTAAATAAAATATCTGATTCTGTACCTACATATGAATTATTTAAACTATCATTTTGACAACCTGGTGTTTTAGAATAGTCTTTTAATTTAATATCACTAAAATCTTTAATGTCTTCAGGCATATTTTTATTTCCAGTAAATACCTCATAAAATAACTGAAGGTCTTTATTAAATTCATATTTGGTATCTTTAGACATACCTATAAATTGTCCGGTTGAATAATCATAAATATCATTATATAATTCTCTTAACTGTGGAATACCTGGTTCATTATTTAATGTTTTTAATGTTTTATCGTTATTAATGTTTATATCACAAACTTTAGGTGAAACCTTAATTTCATTATTGGATGATTCATTTGTGTTTCTACTTTGTAAAGCATTAATACGATTATTACAAATATTAATATTTGTTACCTTTTTTACAACACCAGACGGAATTTTATCTTTATTATATAAATCAACCTTAACCTTATTTCCATATTCGTCTGTATAATTATATATTGGATTAATAGTCATTACAATAGCAGAAAAAATATGGGCAATTTTAATATAAAATTTAGCAATTCCAATACACATTCTTTTCTTTTTTATATTTTTATTTTCATCATTTTTAACATCTAATCTGTCAACTTGGTCTTTTTCTAAAAATATTATATCATCTGTTGCCATTTCATTAATTTCAATACCATTTTTAGTTCTCTGTTCAAGATATTCTACCTCTGATTTTGTTAAATATCTATCTAAGATTGACGATGTTAAAATAATTAGTTTTTCACAATAATCCTTTTCTGAAAGTTTAGTTAAATTTTTAAAATCCAGAGTTAAAATATAATTAGTTGCTATAAAATCAATCGTATTATCAAATGTAGTATTTGAAGAAGGTGATGATGAAAATGAGTTTCCCATATTTATATATATAATATATATATAAATAAAATTGAATTGTAATATATAATTATACTTAAACCTTAAAACTAAATATGGAAACGACAGATAAAAGTAAAAAGCGTCGGCATAATAATGTAAATAAAGTTAAATTATGGAATATATTCGATAATGAAATTAACCCTGATAAAAAATCAATATCTTTAGAATGTATTTATAGAAAATCCGGGAATAGAGAGATTTGTGAAAGATGTGAATTTAAGTTGGCAATTTCTGATGAAGGATTTTTAGTGTGTACTAATTTTAATTGCGGGATTATATATAAAGATATGGTTGATCAATCGGCTGAGTGGAGATATTATGGGGCGGATGATAATAAACATAATGACCCAACAAGATGTGGTATGCCAATCAATCCATTATTGGAAGAATCATCGTATGGATGTACAGTTTTATCTAATGGTCCAATGTCATATGAAATGAGAAAAATAAGAAGATATACTAAATGGCAGTCCATGCCGTATAAAGAAAAATCCCAATATGATGATTTTCAAGTTATTACAACCATGGCTCAAAACGCAGGTGTTCCAAAAATGATTATTGATGATGCTATAAGATATCACAAAAAAATATCAGAATATGAAACAACCTTTAGAGGTGATAATCGTGACGGCATTTTAGCAGCATCAATATATATATCTTGTAAAATTAATAAATATCCAAGAACCGCAAAAGAAATCGCAGACATATTTAATTTAGATGTAACTTGCGCAACAAAAGGATGTAAAAATGCGGTATCTATCATTAATAATATTGAAAAAGATGTTATTAATAAAGACAAAACATTATTTTGTAAAATAAAACCCGAAGATTTCATAGAGAGATTTTGTAGTAAGTTAAATATTAATAATGAATTAACAAAGGTTTGTAAATTCATATCTACAAAAATAGAACAATTAGATTTAATGCCTGAAAATACACCTCATTCAATCGCCGCAGGGATAATTTATTTTATATCTCAAAATTGTAATTTAAGTATTAGTAAAAAGGATGTCAAAAACATTAGTGAAATAAGTGAGGTCACTATAAATAAATGTTTTAAAAAATTAGAAACTATTAAGGATAATTTAATTCCTGCGATAATTATAAACAAATATTCAGTAATAAGGTTAAATAAGTAATTTTAAAAATTTAATTAATTTATAAATGATAGATAATGATAGTATAATTCCTAAGCGTGTATTTATTGTTCCATATAGAAATAGAAAACAACATAAATTTTTTTTCTGTAAATATATGAGTTATGTATTAGAGGATGAGAATGATTATGAGATATATTTTTCACATCAGTCTGATAAAAGAAGTTTTAATCGTGGAGCAACTAAAAATATTGGGTTTTTAGCAATAAAAAGAAAATATCCTAATGATTATAAAAATATATCATTTATATTTAATGATGTCGATACTATGCCATTTAATAAAATATTTAATTATGACACTACTCATGGAGTAATACAACATTATTATGGATTTAGGTTTACATTAGGAGGAATTGTTGTTATTAAAGGGTCTGATTTTGAAAAAATAAATGGATTCCCAAATTATTGGGGATATGGTATGGAGGATAATTGCTTACAAAAAAGAGCAGCAACACATAATTTACATATTGATAGACGACATTTTTTTCCAATTGGAAGTCCAGAAATATTACAATTATTTGATGGTATTTCAAGAATCATTAGTAAAAAAGACCCATGGAGATTACAGAATGATAACGGTATAGAAGGTGTTAATACAATTAATAGGTTATTATATTCAATAGATTCGAAATCCACGAACGAATTAGACAATGAATTTACAGTAGATAATCCACGAATTTATATTATAAACATTAATTATTTTTTAACTGGAGTTCCATACGAAAGCGAAGATTATTATAATTATGATTTAAGAGAACCTCCTCGTAAGATTATTCATCCGAGTAAAATAATACAAACTGGAAAAACACTTGTGACTACTGATGATTGGGCTAATATTCCATATTATCCTATACAACGGGAAAAAATGGAATTAAATATCAAACCACAACATCATAATCAACAACCACAACATCATTATCAAACACAACAACATCATTATCCCAATAAACAACCTATGCCATATAGTTTTAAAATAGGTCTTGGAGGAGTAAAATAAATCGTCAAATTATACATTATAAAATATCTTAAATATTCATATTATGGATATTTCACAAATAAAACATACATATTATATTAATTTAGAAGAAAGACCTGATAGAAAAATACAAATAATTCAAGAATTATCCAAAATTGGTATAAATAATCCTGAAAGATTTAATGCGGTTAAATGTTCATCTGGTGCTATTGGATGTAGTATCAGCCATTTAAAGTGTTTGGAAATGGCAAAACAACAAAATTGGGAACATGTTTTAATTGTTGAGGATGATATCATGTTTTTAAACACGGAAATATTTATTAAACAATTTAATAAATTTTTAAATAATTGTAAAGAGTGGGATGTAGTATTAATAGCAGGAAACAATATTCCACCGTATAAAATTATAGATGATAGTTATGTGAAAATATCAAGGTGTCAATGTGCAGCAGGATATTTTGTAAAAAATGCTTATTTTGATAAACTAATTGAAAACATAAAAAGTGGTATAGATAAATTATTAAGAGAACCAAATAAACATATATTATACGCAATAGATAAATATTGGTTTGACCTTCAATTAAAGGATAAGTGGTTTTTAATAACACCTTTAACAGTCGTTCAAAGAGAAGGGTATAGTAATATTGAAAAAAAACATACAAATTATATAAATCTCATGCTTGATTTAAATAAAACACATTTATTTCAATATAAACCTAAATTATAACATAATTTTATTCCAATATGGAGGAAACAAATCATTTGTATTATGACCAGATAATTTTGGTCCAAACCAAATAGATGGATAACAAATAATACGGTCTGGATTTTTATTAAAATATGCGCCCCTGGAGATTACCGAATGATACCGGTGTAGAAGGTGTTAACACAATTAATAGGTTATTATATTCAATAGATTCAAAATCCACAAACGAGTTAGACAATGAATTTACAGTAGATAATCCACGAATTTATATTATCAACATTAATTATTTTTTAACTGGAGTTCCATACGAAAGCGAAGATTATTATAATTATGATTTAAGAGAACCTCCTCGTAAGATTATTCAACCGAGTAAAATAATACAAACTGGAAAAACACACGTTACTACGGATGATTGGACTAATATTCCATATTATCCTTTACAAAAAGAGAAAATGGAATTAAATATCAAACCCAAACATAATAATCAACAACCACAATATCATAATCAACAACCACAATATCATAATCCCAATAAACAACACATGCCGTATAGTTTTAAGATAGGTCTTGGGGGAGTAAAATAAATCGTCAAATTATACATTATAAAATATATTAAATATTCATATTATGGATATTTCACAAATAAAACATACATATTATATTAATTTAGAAGAAAGACAAGATAGAAAAGAACAAGTAATTCAAGAATTATCCAAAATTGGTATAAATAATCCTGAAAGATTTAACGCAGTTAAATATTCATCTGGTGCTATTGGGTGTAGTATCAGTCATTTAAAGTGTTTGGAAATGGCAAAACAACAAAATTGGGAACATGTTTTAATTGTTGAGGATGATATCATGTTTTTAAACACGGAAATATTTATTAAACAATTTAATAAATTTTTAAATAATTGTA